>Ga0070665_100001403_pt1 | contig 28331 bp, 27 predicted proteins | sample KBSS13metaG_FD_65862 | JGI IMG/M metagenome (GOLD analysis project Ga0070665, IMG submission 65862) | Switchgrass rhizosphere microbial communities from Kellogg Biological Station, Michigan, USA - KBS S1-3 metaG | ecosystem: Host-associated > Plants > Roots > Rhizosphere > Soil ... | reverse complement strand
TTTTATAAAAATTTTTATGGCAACATCTTTTTATTATTGATTTTCCTTTGTAGTGGCGTATCTACTCAAGTGCGAGTCAAATCATTTAAGCTTGGGGTTGAAAATATTTCTGTTTCTTGGTTGAAAAAATTTTGTTCTAATAAAAAAAATGAGAAATGTGTTATTGGTTTAATTACTAATCAAACGGGCGTCAATCAAAAGGGTGAGCGTACTATTGATATTCTTATGCAGCGGGATGATTGTCGTTTAAAATATATTTTTACACCGGAACATGGATTTAATGGTATTAGTGCAGAGCGTGATGTACCAGATTCTGTTGATGCTACAACAAGTATCCCCATTATTAGTTTATATGGTCATGGATCAGGAAAAATGATTGCTGCTGAATATATACATAATGTTGATTGTTTTATTTTTGATATACAAGATTCTGGTATGCGTCATTATACGTATATTTCTACCTTATTAAATGCTATGAAAATCATTGGAGAGCATAATAAACCTTTTATCGTATTGGATAGACCTAATCCTTTAGCAACTGTTATGGAAGGCCCTTTGGTTGATCCATCATTAATTTCATTCATTTCCATAGCATCTATTCCATTGCGTCATGGAATGACGATAGGCGAACTGGCGCGATATTTTAATAAACATGTATTAGAAAAGCCGATCAATTTACAGGTCATTAAAATGAAAAATTACGATCGAACGCAGGGGTTTATGGGTAATTTTTTGCATCAATTATCTCCTAATTTACAATCATTGCAATCTTGTTATGGATATAGTTTTTTGGGGCTGTTAGGTGAGGTAGAACCTTTTGATGTTGGGGTTGGAACACCGCAAGCATTTCAATGTATTATGCTACCGCAAGCAAAAAATATTTCCGCAGATGTGTGGACACGACTACAAGAATTGTTAGATTCGTTTGGTATAAAAAGTTATTTTTATCATCATAAAAATAAGAAAAACAAAAAGAACAGCAAAGGATTACGGTTGGAGTTTACTCGAATAGACAAAATTCATTCATTTGATGTTTTAGTGGCGGTTTTACAGTTTTTTAAAAAAGAAGAAATACCGTTTTCTTTTTCTGCTGCATTTAATAAAGCAGTAGGAACTAAAAAAGTGCAAGAAGTTTTAGCCGGTATTATCCCGCAGGAGTTATTTTTTAAGGAAATATCTCATGATTTAGAGCAATTTTATAAAAAAGCTCGTTCTTCATTTTTATATTCTCCCCGACCTCTGTTTGTATTAAAATGATTTTCTCTTAAGAATGTGGTGAGAAATTATACATCGCAGATGAGATAAAATAATTGAACTTTTGTTGATGATGAAAGATAGTTTATCGTGCTTATAAAGGATTAATATACTGGATATTATTAAAAGCGCTGTACTTACTATTTAGTGGTTTGTTCTATGATGTTTGTTTTTTGAGACTCTTGTTCTTTGATATATTTTTCTAGTGATTGTATGTTTGTAAGACCATGTATAATAAGTTCTTTAAAAAGTTCTATTTTTTCTTCTAGTTGCTTTTTTTCTTTTAAGAGGTCACGTGCTACTTCTAATTTATTATTTAAAAATGTAAATGTCTTACTCGGAACTTTAGTATTATTAAGTTGATTGAATAGTGAATTGCATACTTCTGTAAGTTCCTTTATATCCATTCTTTCATAGAAAGAATGTACCAATGATAATTCGCCTTTTTGTTGGAAATCAGATAATTTTTCTCTATCTTCATCGGTGATATTTGTTTTTGTTTTTTTGATACCCGCTTTATTGGATGTAGTTTTGTCCAGCAGCTCCATGTTATAGGTATAAAAAGAGATAAAAAATATATTGCTTAATAAAAAATAAATTTTTTTGTTGGGCTTCATACACTAACTTTTTCATATGATTATATTTTGAATTAGTTTGAATCATACAAAAAGTTATTTTAAAAGAGCAATGTTATTTTTATGTTATGCTGCAAGCTTGTGTGTACTTGAGAATAATCATTATGCTTGCTGCAAAAATAAGAAGTGAGCCTATTTCTAAAAAATTATAGAATTGTTGTTTTTCTTTATTAAAGTTTGCTTTTTCTTCCGTAAAATTTAATAGATTTATTATATGGTTACTGCAGGCTAACTGAATTTTGTTTTTTTCCTCTATTATTTGTTTGCTTTGTGTTAAAAAATATTGTTTTGTCCTATTAAAGCTGTTTTGTTCTTTTGTTAACTTTTTACGTTCTTCTTGTATTTCTTGTTTAGCTATTTTGTTTTCTTTTTTTTGACTTAATTTTCTTTCATTTAATTCATTATTTTTTTCTCGTATAGTTATGATTAATCGATCTTCTGCAATAGAGTTTGTCTTTTGATTTATGCTTGCTATTATTATTTCTTTGTCCAACTGTTCGATGAGTTGAGTATTTGTTATGTGTTGGTGGCTGTTCGTCTCGATCGTTAAGTTGCATTCGGTTAATGCCGTCTTTATGTTCTTTAGCGTATCTATTGTAAGTACTTTTGGCTTTTCTGCCCCATATATATTTAAACATACGCTGAATAAGAATATATTGAATAAAGTGATAAAAGATGGATAATTATATTTCATAAAATTTTTAATTTATACAGTTGAATATTTAGCTTTTGTATAATAATAAATATTTTATTGTTGCTTTACAATAAATAGAACTTTTATTTTATGGTATTGTTATATAAAAGTATTATTTATTTTTGATAAAAAGAGAAAAATAATTCACTATAGAATGATTTTAAAATCATTTTTTAAAATCATTTACTTGTTTTCATTTGTTTTATGTTTGTTTTTCGTATAAAAAAACAGTTCATCTTTGCTTGTGGCTGCGATCATAGAAAGATGTTGTTTTTGTTTTATTTTATTATAAAAGAAATAAATTTAATTCGACGGTTCTAAAATATTTAAGAATATATTTTCAATAAAAAGTTATAAAAACTATTTGATTATAAGGAACTTAGTCATTATCCTAAAATGATACAAGATATTTTCTTTTTTCATATAGTAACTATTTTGAAAAGTTTTATATAAAAGATGGGGGTCTTTATTGTATTTGCAATCTTTACTGTTGCATGAACTATTGTTGTGTTTTGTTATATAAGAAAAAGTATTTGAATTACGTAATATTTTAAAAATTAAAGGAAGATATGGAACAGCTTAATCGTGTCTCAACTGCACCTTTTTTGTCAAATGATGGGAATGAAAAAACGGAAGCGAATTTATATATGTTTTCTGTTATAAAGTCTGACGGCGTTCGAGAAGCAGTGAGTGAAAAACGGTTGCGACGAACGATTGGCTGGGCTTGTATAGGGTATGAATCTTTTGTTGATCCTGAATTAATTTTAAGTGAAACATTAAAAAATATTTTTGATGGTATTACGCCTTGTGGGATTGCTAATGCATTGATCTTGGCAGCAGTAACATTTATAGAGCGTGATCCTACGTATAGTAAAGTTGCTGTGCGCTTACAGTTAAAAAGATTATTTAGACAAGTAACTAATAGCTCTATTGCGCGTATTGATAATGAAGAAGTTTATCGTAAATCATTTATCAATGGTATTAGAACAGGGATAAATCTTAAGTTGCTTGATGAAAAGCTAGCGAGTTTTGATTTAGAATATCTTGCGCAGCATTTATGTCTTGAGCGAGATATGTTATTTGATTATATGGGAGTGTTTACCTTATATAAACGTTATTTTCTGAGGCATGAAACATGCTATATAGAACTTTCTCAGGCATTTTGGATGCGTGTTGCAATGGGGCTTGCATATAATGAAGTTGATAAAAATAAAGCAGCCGTTGAGTTTTATAATGTAATGTCTACATTGCATTATGTACCAAGTACGCCAACATTGCTTCATGCTGGTTTAATACGTCCTCAATTAAGTTCTTGTTTTCTTTCTACGGTTGAAGATGATTTGGTAGATATTTTTAAAAGCTATTCTGATTCCGCTTTGCTTGCAAAATGGTCAGGAGGCGTTGCGGTTGATTGGACTAATATTCGTGCCTGTGGTGCAATGATTGACTCTATCAAAACAGAAAGTCAGGGACTTGTACCTTTTTTAAAGATTAACAATGATGTTGTTGCTGCAATCAATAGAAGTGGTAAGCGTCGTAGTGCTGCGGTAGTTTATCTTGAGACATGGCATTTGGAAATTGAAGATTTTATAGATTTACGTAAAAATACGGGGGATGAACGGCGGCGTACTCATGATATTAATACGGCGAACTGGATTCCTGATTTATTTATGAAACGGGTGCTTGCTGATGAACAATGGACATTGTTTTCTCCTGAAGAAACGCCTGATTTGCATCATTTATATGGTAAAGCATTTGAAAAACGGTATGAAGAGTATGAAGAGTTGGTAAAATTAAATGCTATTAAAATGCATAAACAGATTTCTGCTCGTGGTTTATGGCGTAAAATGTTAAGCCGTTTATTTGAAACAGGTCATCCATGGATTACGTTTAAGGATGCGTGTAATGTTCGTTCTCCTCAAGATCATGTGGGAGTTGTTCATAGTTCTAATTTATGTACAGAAATTACTCTTAATACTTCAGCAGAAGAAATTGCGGTGTGCAATTTGGGCTCTATTAATCTTGCGTGTCATGTAAAAAATGGTGAACTTGATGAAGAAAAGTTAAGCAACACGATTGCCATTGCGGTACGCATGTTAGATAATGTTATAGATATAAATTATTATCCGGTTAAAGAAACACAAACTTCAAATATGCGGCATCGTCCCGTTGGTCTTGGTGTGATGGGGTTCCAGGATTTATTGTATCAAGTAGGTATTAATTTTTCATCACCCGAAGCTGTTGTATATTCTGATGAGGTGATGGAAGTAATTGCATACAATGCTATTTTAAATTCTTCTCGTTTAGCACAAGAGCGTGGTGCTTATTCTTCATACAAAGGCTCCAAATGGGATCGTAATTTGTTTCCGCAAGATACGATTGATTTGTTAGAGCAAGAGCGAGGTGTGCCGGTAGAAGTTATACGTGGTGGTAAACGAGATTGGTCACCAGTACGTGAACATGTACGTCAATATGGTATGCGTAATTCTAATGTAATGGCTATTGCTCCAACAGCTACTATAGCCAATATTTCGGGAGTGTTTCCCTCTATTGAACCGATTTACAAAAATATTTATGTAAAAACAAATATGAGTGGAGAGTTTACGGTTGTTAATGATTATTTAGTTAATGATTTAAAGGCTTTGGGGCTGTGGAATCACGATATGCTTGAATTGTTGAAATATTATGATGGAAATGTTCAAATGATTGATAGCATTCCTCAGCATTTAAAAGATAAATATCAAGAAGCATTTGAGATAGATCCGGTACATTTGATTGATATCACTGCAGTACGTGGCAAATGGCTTGATCAAAGCGTGTCACATAATGTTTTCATGAAAGGGGTTTCAGGAAAAATGTTAAATGATATTTATGTTACAGCGTGGAAATCTGGTCTTAAAACTACCTACTATTTGCGTACGCTAGGAGCAAGTCAAATTGAAAAAGCAAGCCTTGATGCTAATAAGTTTGGATTTACCCAGAAACGTATTTATAAATCAATGGAAAGTGCGGCAGTTGAAACATTCACCGAAGCTCAACCGTCGGTAAGTCCTGTATCAGATGAAGATATTGTAACAGGAGTATCTTGTAATATTTCAGATAATCCTGAGTGTGATGTGTGTCAGTAAATAATCAGTTTTTAAAGAGGAATATAATGAATAAAATGGGAATTATAAACAATTCTACTATAGATCCAAATAAAATTTTGCCGATGAGATATCCTTGGGCTCGTCAGCATTATAAAGATGGTGTTGCAAATAATTGGACGCCAGAAGAAGTTTCTATGCAATATGATGTTGAGCAATGGAAATCATCAACAGTATTGACTCCTGCAGAGCGCCGGCTAATTTTGTGGAATTTAGGGTTTTTTTCTACCGCAGAATCTTTGACCGCTAATAATTTGGTATTAACAGTCTATAAACATGTGACTAATCCAGAATGTCGTCAGTATTTATTACGCCAGGCGTATGAAGAAGCGGTGCATACGGATACGTTTATTTATTGTTGTGATTCATTAGGCTTGGATCCAGAAGAAATATATACAATGTATGAAATCATTCCTTCTATCAAAGCAAAAGATGATTTTGTAGTTAATTTAACAAGGTCTATTTTAGATCCAAACTTTGTGACAGACAGTTCAAAAAACATTCAACGTTTTTTGCATGATTTGATTGGTTTTTATGTTATCATGGAAGGTATTTTCTTTTACGCGGGTTTTGCGATGATGCTAGCATTAAAGCGTCAAAATAAAATGATTGGCATTGGTGAGCAATTTGAGTATATTATGCGAGATGAAAGCTTACATCTTGCATTTGGATGCGATTTAATTAATGTTATTAAAGCAGAAAACCCTGAAGTGTGGACGGAAGAATTTCAGCAAGAGATTATTGAGTTAATTAAACAAGCTGTTGTGCTAGAAAAGGAATATGCGCATGATGCATGTCCTCAGGGAATGCTAGGAATTAATGCGGAACAGTTTGCTGAATATGTTGAGCACATTACTGATCGTCGATTAGAAAGAATTGATTTGCCAAAAATATATGGCACAAAAAATCCATTCCCTTGGATGTCTCAATCAACTGATTTAAGTAAAGAAAAGAATTTTTTTGAGTCTCGCGTTACAGAATATCAAACTGCTGGTTCTTTAGAATGGTAATGAGAGAGTAATTTAATATACAGTTTGATTTTATTGTAATTATTAATTTTTAGAGGATTTCTTTGGAGTTTTTCAAAGAAATCCTTTTTTGTTCTTTTTTTTTGTAGTCGGACTTATGTATAGTGTTTAATAATTTATTTTTTGTAAAAAGGGGAAAAAATGAAGTTAAGAATGATTATGATAACAGGATTATTGTTTAATTTTTGCATGTTAGTGATTAAGGGGATGGAACCCAAAAATAATGAACCAAAAGCAACGATACATAATCTTGTTGAATTGAAACAACGTCTTATGCTGACTAAAAAAAATAATAATGAAAATAAAAAGAAATATCTTCAAAGTTTATTAAATCAAAAAAATGCCTCCTTGCTCGAGAAACAAGAGTATCAGATGCCCGAGAAAAAAGAGTATCAGGATTCTTAAATTAAATAATTTTTTTATTGCGTTATATTATCAGAAAGGATTTTTATGAAGCAGCTTTTATCTTTTTTTGTAATAGTATTGATTACATGCGGTTGTTATTGTATGGAGGAAAAAAATATACCTAAAAACCCAACGAGAGAAAAGATAAATCTGAAGAGTCAAAAAAATCATAATAATAAAAATCAAAAGAAAGATGATTGTATTGGTAGTAATTATCAAAGAATACAAATGAATTCTTCAATAGGTAAACTTCCGGTTACTTCATATCAGGCGTTAGTGAACCAGTGTGCTAAAAAATCGGCAGAAGAGAAAAATATTTCTTTGGCTGGAAGCACTGATAGTGGTGATAAGCCGCAGAATAAATAAATTGAATGTAATATTTTTTCATAAAAAGATTAATTTTTTTTGTTATTAAGGGGGAAATAATGCATGAAAAAAATTATATATTTTTGGTTAATATGTTCGGTAACGGTTTTTTGCAATGCTATGGATCTTGTAGATGTAGATAAAAAACTTCAAAAATCAGACGATAAACTAAACGTTAAATCAAAAACAGTTATTAATAAGTCTGTAAAACACACTCCACGTGATAAAGTTTTAGATATTCCTGGCTTGAATGCAAATTCTAGTGCTACTAAAGGTGATTTAAGCATAGATATTCCTCCATTAAATTTACCACCTCAAGACCCTGAAAATGATGGATTAAGTAATTTTCAAAGAATTAAAAGTAAAAAAGTTCTTCCTAAGCATTGTGTTAATTCTCATGACGATTTGAAAGCGAAAGTAAGACTAAATACTGCAAGTAATCGTTCCCAAAGTGAACCGAGTAGAACAAGTCCTAGTGTTACTCCTGTGAGTAGTCGTCCTTCTCCGAAAAAAAAAATAATGTCATCCAGTGGCCCTATTGATGATATGGAATTAATTCAATCTTTGGATACAGAAAAAAAATATTCCAATGAAGAAGTATGGAATTTTATAAAAGCTGCTAATCCTACATTGTTTACTTTTGCGCAAAGACATAACTTGTCACTTGATAAAGTGAATACATTTGGAGAAATGATGGAACAAATGACAGTGGAGCCTCAAGCGGTGATTGAATTTTTAAAGGAACATCATAAATTGTCCAATGCTCAATCCGCCTCCGGGTTACTTGCTTTTTTATCTGATGTAAAACCAAGTGCGGGTTTACTTTCCCGTTATCAAAATATTAAAAAAGAAAACCCAGAGCATTGGAATGGTATAATATTAGAAATTATTAAAGAGTTATCTGATCAAGAAGAAGGCGTGCAAGGTCAGTCACCTCTTACCCATACCAATGGTACGCATATCGGTCTACTAGAAGATGAAGTTGCTGCTAATAAGGCAACTATACGGCAGCAATGGTTTGCATTAGGAATTACTGTTCTTACGACAATTTTACCATTAGTTTGGGGTACTATAACAACAGTGTTAGGTGCAAGTTCTGGAGGTTCTACAAACGTAACAGGTTAGTGATTTTTGCTATAAGTTTTTGTTATAAGATGTTTAAGGGTTGTTTCTGTTAATGGACCCCCTTCATAACGGCTTATTGTTTTTCCATTACGCAAAAATATAAGAGTAGGAACACTGGTAATGTTAAAAAGAGTAGTGAGGTCTTTAAAAAAATCACGATTTATATAAATAAAAGTATAATCCGAATGTGTTAATGCATAATTATCAGTAAGGGGACGCATTCGTTTGCAAGGACCACATTGTTCAGAATAAAATAATAGAATTACATTTCCCGTAGAAGAGAAAGAATTGAGCAGGCTTTTTGCATGATTTGATTTGTCTTTATGTTCATGTAAGTATATGATAGGGTTTTGATTTGTATTTCTATGAGAAAATAGTAAGAAGGTAAAAATAGGTGCTATTAATAGCATTAATATTAATATATTAATTTTGTTCATTAAATTCCTTTATTTTTGCGTATTTGTCTTATTTTTATTATAAATGGATTTTTTATTTTAGCAAGTCCCGTCGCATTAAAACTCTGATGCTGCTATACTATAAGGATTAATAGTTACTCAAAAAAGCTCAAAGATAGGTGTTTTTAGGATGAACAAGCAGGATAAAAAAGCACTCATAGAGCAATTATTGCAGTATGTAACTGATAATAAGCGCGAAAAAATGGCAGAAGTTATTACCCATAGAACTCGCTATCTTACGGTAGTTTTGGAAGATCTGTTTCAGCCACATAATGCGAGTGCGGCATTACGTACGTGTGATATTTTTGGGGTTCAAGATGTTCATGTAGTAGAAGCACAATATACCTTTAAAGCTATTCCGACTATTGCAATGGGGGCTTCAAAGTGGGTTGATGTGCATTCTTATACTTCAGTTACTACTGTTCTTGATACGTTAAAAAAGCAAGGGTATCGGATTGTTGCAACTACGCCACATACTAATTCCTATACATTGCCTACTTTGCCCCTTGATCAAAAAACAGCATTGATTTTTGGTAGTGAGCAGACAGGATTGTCATCAGAAGCTTTAGCTGCAGCTGATATGTTTGTAAAAATTCCGATGTATGGTTTTGTAGAAAGTTTTAATGTATCAGTAAGTGTTGCACTTTGCTTATATGATGTTATTCATAGATTGCAACAAAGTGAATATGCATGGCAATTATCTGATGAAGACAAGCAAGATATTATGCTTGCTTGGATTTGTAGAATTTCCAATACTGCAGCATTACTGGCAAAAAATATAAATAATCAAAAATAAAAAAAGGAACTTTTTAAAGTTCCTTTTTTTATTTTATCATTTTGCGATAATTAAATATCAATTAATTATAATGAATCTAAATCTCTTTCTAGATCATCAAAATCGATATCATCATTGCTAGCTTGTTCTGTTTTACACATTTTGTATACAGAGTATGCAATAGCAAGAGCTGTAGCACCTACTAAAACACGATTGATAGTAGGGATGTTGTTTTCAAGTTTGCTACCTTGTAAATACTTAACATTAGCAACAAGTTTTTTAAGAACAATATCAAAACTATATGCTGCAACTTTATCCATACCCTTAGCAACGTTATCTTTTCCTGCAGTTAGAGCAGCGGTGATTGCAGTTAGCATACCAACTTTTTTAGCGTCAATTGTTGTTGTTGCGGTTGATAAGTTTTCTGTTTGAGAAGTTGTTTGTTCAGATGAAGTCGATTGATTTTGATCTTCATTAGCAACAAGAGCAATAGGAGATACAAATAAAACGACAGCAATTAACAATGAAAAGCGTGATGTTTTCATAAAAATCCTTTTGGCTTTAGAAAAATTGTAATTTATAACACTATTAAAACAACTATTAATACCTTAAAGAAAGTATATTCGTATAAATAGTATAGGTAAAACGATCATATGTCAATATGCAAAAGATTGAAACAAAGCTATAAAGAAGCAGAATTCATACAAAAAATTATGATAGAATAAAAATGATATCGCCTACCTGGCATGCTCAGGAATGGGGATATGACTATAAAAACAAGAGTCATTATATTAGTATGGTAAAATATATTTTACCGTTAGTTTGTAGGTTGTGCAAATCTCTTTTATCTTTATCTTTGGGATAATATATGTTATTTTTTCGCGAGCAGTTACACAACAGGAATTTAACAGGAGGCTCGTATGTTCTTATAACCACCCATCTTTGCTTTTTTTTAGTTTTCATTATCTATTAATTTTTTACATAAGTAAGGTTTTCATGAAAAAAGTCTTGGCCCTTTTATTTATTTCATCGTCTATTTTTTCTATGCAATTAGATAGAATTAAAAGCAAGTGCTTAAAAGTTAAAACAATTCAACAAAAAGTAGCTAAACACTATTCTTCAAAATTAAATGATATAAAACAGTGTATTAAATCATCTCCGAATGATAAAAAGCAACTTGTTGAATCAATTTTTGCTCCACAAGGGTTAGGAAAAGTTAAGCTCTTTCATGATAGCAAAGGATTTCATGTCCTTCATAATAATGAAATGAGTTATGTTCAACCATGTTTTATGGATAAAGCAATTCGTAATATGACGCCACAACAGGTAAGCGCTTTTCAAAAAATAGGATATTTTCATATCAATCAAATGGGTAATCGTGAGTTCTCCCTTGCATTTAATGAACGCGTATGCGGTGGTGGCCCGATCTTTGGCGCCGCTATGTATTGGTTAACTAAAGTAGTATGTTATGGAACAGCAGCAGCTGCTGTAGGAACTACAGCCATAGCAACAGGAGGAGCCGTCGTGGGTGCCGCAACAACAGTAGCAGCTAATTCTCTTGTTACATCAGTTGTATTAACAGCAGGTACATCAACAGTCGGAACTGTAATAGGCACTACGGCGGGAACGGTAGTGGGAACTGCTGCAGCTGGAGGAACCATAGCAACCGGAGCTGGAACTGTAGGATTAGCTATTAGTGGGGCCAGCGCAGCTGGAGCAACCATTGCGGGTGTAACTTTAGTTGAAGCTGCTACGCTTACTACAGCTGCAGGTGTTACTGCTGTCGCTGGGACTGGTGCTGCGGCTTCTGTTGGAACAGCCGCAGCTTGTATAGCAGGAATAGAATCACTATCAGTAGCCGTTGGAACATTTTTTGGTATGTTGCCTACTCCATAAGGTGTAAAACAAATGAATTATAGGTATTGCGTTAAACAACAAATAATATTGTATATAGCAGGTATTTTATCGGGCTCTATCTCATATGGGGTTGTGCGCTATTTTGGAGGGGGCAGCCCAATAATTATAACTTCTGGTCATATTGGGGCATTTATAGGAGGAACGGTTTCGCATTTTTTTATTTTCCCGCTACTTCTAAGATGGTTTAATTCATTAAAGAAATAATCTCCTATAAAACAATATCCCCTGAATTTACCTGGGGATACTAAGGTATAAAAAAATGAATTATAGATATTGCGTTAAACAGCAAATAAGATTGTATATAGTAAGTATTTTATCGGGCTCTATCTCCTATGGAGTTGTGCGCTATTTTGGAGGAGGCAGCCCAATAATTATAACTTCTGGTCATATTGGTGCATTTATAGGAGGAACGCTTTCATATATTTTTATTTTCCCGCTACTTCTAATATGGTTTAATTCATTAAAGAAATAATCTCCTATAAAACAATATCCCTCGGTTTTTGCTGGGGGATATTAAGGTATAAAGCAATATGCGTTACATAGATATTTTGAAAATGCAGATACAAGTTTCTGGATGGATGTGCTCAGCAGTAATTATTAGTTATGGTATTGTGTGCTATTTAGGATCAATGCAACCAATTCACATATCGATTGGAATGGTCACACAATTTGCATCAATGATGTTTTTTAGTTGTTTTGGATTATGGTGGTTTGACTCATTGAAGAAATAAATATTTTTTAAAGTAAATATCACCATGAAATTTAGTGATTATAATAAACAATGTAGAGAGTATTGCTTATTATGAATTTTAATTATTTTAATCACCTTTGGTATTATGTATTATTTTGGATGGAGAGCGCCAGCATCAGGGTTACCTTGGAAATCATTGATTATAGGTTATTCTGGTCCTATCTTTTCAAGCATTATTACACAATGGTTTTTTAATAACTATTTAAAAAAATAAACCGTATAAAAAACAAATATTCTCCTTAGACTATTAAGGGGATATTGTAGTCAAGGCGAAAAATAAATGAATTACATTTTTTATCTTAAAAAACAAGTAATTTTTTATATAAGTAAGGCCTTAGCTTTTATTGTTTGTGGCAGTATTATGCGTTATGTTAGGTGTGGAGAAATAATAGGCTTAATAGATTTAACGAATTTAATGTCCAATCAATACGATTTTGCTGTGTTTTTATCATATTCATTATCGTGTATTTTGCTAGTACCATTTTATCTTGTATGGTTAACCTCTCCAAAAAAATGAGTTTGTTAAAACCTAATTTACATATATTTTTTTGGCGTTTATTGGGATTTATATCAACAATCATTGAAATAAGCTACTTATAAAACAATACCCTCTGGTTTTGCGGGGGAATATTAAGGTATAAAAAAATGAATTATATTGATTGCATTAAACAACAAATAATATTGTATATTGTAACTGTTTTGGCAGGCTTTAGTACCTATTTTTTGATGTGTTATTTTAAAGGATTAAAACCACTGATTATAACGCCTTATTATATGGGTGTATTTGTAGGGGGAACATTTTCACATTTTTTTATTTTTCCGCTACTGGTAAGATGGTTTAATTCATTAAAGAAATAATCTCCTATAAAACAATATCCCCCGGTTTTTGCTGGGGGATATTAAGGTATAAGGTAATATGCGTTACATAGATATTTTGAAAATGCAGATACAAGTTTCTGGATGGATGTGCTCAGCAGTAATTATTAGTTATGGTATTGTGTGCTATTTAGGATCAATACAACCAATTCACATATCGATTGGAATGGTCAGACCAATTGTATCAATGATATTTTTTAATTCTCTTGCGCTATGGTGGTTCAATTCATTAAAGAAATAATCACCTTGATGGCTTTTGACAATTTGCAATAATAGTGTATTCTTAAATATATATAATCTTTTATGAGGAAATTTATGAAAAAGCAATTATTGACCTTTTTTTTAACATTTACTGCTGTTTTTTATTTTATAACTAATACTAAACCAACCAATGCTGAGTTATTGCCTTATTTGAAAAGCATAGAAGTGGTTATCAAAAAAGAGCTTGGGCAATTATCGAGTGATGAAAAAATATTACAAAAAAAATTTAAAGATTATAATGTTGCAGCAAAGATATTAAATGAGTTTTTTGATGTTTCTTTATGTAAGCAGCAGATTTCCAAAATGGGAAAACTAATGTTTGGTCTTTTTTGTTATAAGGTAAGGCCTATAGATAGTTTTGTATTCCGGTTAAAAACAGATTCTTATGATAATAACAATGTTGTGAGTAATTTTTTTGTTTTTTTTCCATTTGATGACAGCAAGGAAGATGAGAATATCTTTTCTGATTTATGTGCTGAATTAAATATTAATGTTGGTCCAGATAAACAGATGAATATATTTACTCCAGAAGATGAAGCTTTTATATTTGATTTAATGCAAACTCTTGTAGAAAAGCATTTTCATCACAGCGATACCAGATCTATAAAAGAAAAAATGGCGTGTTGTTTTGGTTCCGAGGATGGCTGGATGCTTAGTTTTATTATTGGTCAGATAAAAGTGTTAACTGTTTTACAGCAAGACATTAATAATAAAATTAATGAAATTGAAGCGACTAGCTAATTAAGAATATTTTTGTATTGAATGTCCCATTTTGTATAGTTTTTAGTAAGACCCGCCTAGCGGGTCTTATTTTTAGTACGTATATATGTACGTTTTAAAGAGTATATGCTATTATCCTCCAAAATAATTATACAGCGAGAATTAGCAATGGAAGGTACTTATCATGCTTTAATCGCATCGTTTCAATTTAGCAATTTTCAAAGTGTTTTACATGGATTTTTAATTAAAAAAAAGGATTTTATGGAAAAAGGTATTATGTTTATCATTGTTTACCTGTTCAATTTTTTCAATGCAATTAGTTACTATTAATCAAAAAGCTAAGCTAGCTTATGAAAAACTAGTTCGACATTATTTACTAAAATCGAGTAAAGAATTTATTGGTATGAGCAAGTATTTTATGGATTTATAGTTTTTTTATTAATTCATGCTTTTAAGTTTTACTTTTTAGGAAATGAAGATTTCCTTCTGATGCTTATTAAATATTTGAGGAAAAAATGACTCAATGTCAGCATACAATAATGGCATTACTTATAAGTTTAATTTTGTACCAATTCATTTGGCATACAATTTTGAAACATCATCCTGTTACTAAAAGAAATAGGAGGGAGCTTTTAGATTTATATGATGAATTGTTTGATTATTTTAAAAAATGAGTTCATAAAAACATCATTTCCCCAAAAATGTGCGAGGGGGATGATAAAAGAGTTAATAAAAAAAATAAAAAAGTAGATATTTATTTAGAGCTTGCTCCAAAATTAATTTTTGGAGCAAGCTCTAATTTATTGCGATTTTAATAGATGATTTGTTTTTAAATAAAAAGAAAATTAAATGGATTGATGTACCAAGCTAATGCTAAAAGTCCAAATATGCCTCCAGACATGATCCACAGTTCCTTAGTGTCATTCCAACTTTTAATCCAATGTACTGTTTTATTTTTAATTAATGGTAATATTGCAAGTTTTTTGTTTTCAGGATAATTAATGACACAGCGGACCTTATTTTCATTTGCTTGGTTGATCAAATTAGCTGCTAATGATAAGTCATCATATTCTAATTGTTCATCTGCATTGTATACAATATAAGAACAATTTTGCAAATTTAACTCTAACGAGTCATGTTTAATTGTTTTTGGATTGTTATATTTTTTTAATTGTTGATTATATTCAATAATTTCAACATTAAAATTATTATTTTTTGCATTAATTAAATAGACAAAATCACCTACAGGGAATGGTTTTGCATTAATAAAAGAATTTTTAGTTCTGAGAGATATTTCTTCATGGGTTTGATCCCAAGGTACTACAGTAATTAAAAGTTTGGAAGTGTTTGGATAAAAAACACCTAAAGAATTATATAGGGGTAAATAATGGTCTTCAGCTGCTTGTAGTAGTGGAATAATTAATAAAGATAAAAGTATTATTTTTGTTTTCATAGAAAATACTCTGAGGTTTTAGGGATTTTAAAAAAACCGGTTTATTAGATAAAGGTTTATTTGTAGTATTTGTTTGCCATTAAAAAGCTGGCTTGTCAACTGTCCTTCGATACACCCCTGTGGGGTACTCAGGATGAGCGGGTTGGGAAAGCTGGTATGCCCGGCAGGATTTGAACCTGCGACCTACGGATTAGAAATCCGTTGCTCTATCCAACTGAGCTACGGGCACGCTATGTCAAATTATATGAGTGCCCTGTAGCTCACCGAGCGGAGTTTATCCTGAGCTTGTCGAAGGGGGCACGCTATTTCAAATTATATGAGTGCCCTGTAGCTCACTGAGCGGAGTTTATCCTGAGCTTGTCGAAGGGGGCACGCTATTTCAAATTATATTAATTTAAAAAAGATGCTTATAGTATACCAACAAATTTAAAAAAAGCATTAGAATTAAATTGTTATAGGTATAAAAAGTTTAATAAATTCAGTAGTAATAGTATAAATTTGTTTATGCAATTCCTCTGATATATCCTGTGTTTGGGTAATTGTATTATAAACATCAGGGTGTACAGATTTTATATAACTGACGCATTGCAATGCAAAAGGGTTAACTTGATTAAGTGTAAGGCTATCAAGAAAACCTTCTTTTAAGAATAACAGCATAAGCGCTTGGTCAACAAAAGAGAAAGTTACGTATTGCGGTTGTTTAAGTAATTCCATTGCGCGCTTTCCTCGTTCAAGTTGACGATGAGAAACATCATCAAGTTCAGCACCAAATTGAGCAAATGCAAGAAGTTCTTGGTATTGCGCAAGTTCCAATCGCAATGCACGAGTCATTTTTTTGACTGCTTTTGTTTGAGCTGCTCCTCCTACACGAGACACTGATAACTCAGCGCTAATTGCAGGTCTCATTCCTTGATTAAAAAGATTTGTATCTAAAAATATTTGCCCATCAGTGATAGAAATTAAGTTTGTTGGAATGTATGCAGTAATATCATCCCCTTGAATTTGCACAATAGGCAAAGCAGTAATAGAACCACCTTTAGCTAGTTTTCCTGCACGTTCAAGTAATCGAGAATGTAGGTAAAACACATCTCCAGGATAAGCTTCTCTACCCGGAGAGCGTCGAAGCAGTAATGACATTTCACGGAACGCTATAGCATGGTTGCTTAAGTCATCATAAACAATAAGAACGTCTTTGCCTTGGTCGCGGAAATATTCTGCAATAGTGCATCCAACATACGGAGCAAGGTATTGGCTGAGTACTGCTTGACCAGAATCAGCGGTAATAATGACAGAATATTCAAGAGCACCATTTTTTTCTAGTAAAGAAACAAGGCGCGCTAAGTTAGCTTGGCGTTGTCCGATAGAAACATAAATGCAGATAACGTTTTTGTTTTTTTGATGTAAAATTGTGTCTATTGCGATTGATGATTTACCGGTATTTCTATTGCCAACAATAAGTTCTCGTTGTCCTTTTCCAATAGGAACGAGCACATCAATTGCTAAAATTCCTGTTTCAAGAGATTCGTTTACGGGGGATCGTTCCATAATTCCGGGAATATCTGTTTCAATAGGCCGAAACTCTTGAGTAGTTAATTCTCCCGCCCCATCGCAAGGGAGTCCTTCTGCGTTGATAACACGACCAAGTAGTTCCATCCCAACCGGGGTTTTAAATACAGAATGAGTTCGTTTTGCGGTTTCAAGTTCAGCAACAGGAATTGATCTATGAATTAAAAACACCGCAACAGAATTTTCATTTAATTGAAAAACAATACCGCTATTGCCTCCTTCAAAAGTAATTAATTCACCAAGTAGTGCATTTAATAATCCATATATAGTACAGATATTATCACCTACACGGATAACGGTGCCTGTTTCTTCCAGATGTTCTTCAGGTAAATTACGGAGAGATCGTTCAAAAAGTGATATAAGATCAGTGTTTTTCATAGATATTTACTTTCTATTTAATTTAATTTTTGTAGGTTTTTAATATGTTTACGTATTGAGTATTCCCATAAATGATTATCGCTTTGTAGCCTGAGGCCGGCAATTAATGAATCATCTATAGAAGGGGTACATATAATATTTTTGTTAAGTAGTTTGGTAAGAAAATATTTTATTGATTCAATCTGTTTATCATTAAGATTGTGTGTACTTTTAAGAGAAAATTCAATACTGTTTGTTTGTTCTTTATACAATTGCGTGAGGCTTAATAAAACAGCGGGCAGGTAAAATGAGCGATTATGTTTAATGAGCAATAAAATTATTGCTGCAAAAGTTTCAGGTAATGAAAAATGACTAATTAAGTCAGCAACCATAGATTTTTTTCTTTCTTGATTAAATTGCGGTAATTCCAAGAAAAGAAGTATTTGTTTATGTTTTTGTAAAAAAATTTGAGCGGTTTCTATTTTTTTTACATCGGCTAAAGAGAATGACTTAGGAAAAACAGCCATAAAGGCTTTAGCATATTTTTGTGCAATATTTATATTAACAGATATATGGTTCATTGTGTTCTCTTATCCATAAAGTTAATAATTGCATTCAGATAATCAGATTTTTGTTCAGTATCTTTAAAATCATTTGAGAGAGATGTTTTTAAATCTTTAATAACGGCATGGGCAACTATTTTTTGAAGATGCTGTTGTTGTTGGTGGCAGGTGATTAGTTCTGTGCGTTTATGGTAAGCAACAAGGGCTTTCTTTTGCTCTATTTTAAGAGAATCAGCTTCAAGGCTTACTGCCATTTTCCATTTATCTATTTTTGATCTAAATTCTGTGCATAACATAGCATCGTCTTTTAAGAAAGCATCAAGGTTTAATTGTTGCTGTTCCAGTGATACTTGTTGTGCGGATAAAGATTCTAAATATTCTTTTTTTTTGATGATGCTCGTCAGCAAATCGGGTTTAATGTATTTTTTAAAGAAAATAACACCTAAGCCTATAAGGGCCGTGAAGTTAATCAGTTTAAATATGATAGCTATGATTTCTTGATTATTGAACATTTTTGATTTTTTCTCCTATAATGCTGCATACGTCAGCGATTATATGATCCAGGTCACTCGAGGATAATTCTTTTTGTTCTTTGGGGGTCTTGGTGGTAATGTCAGAAGAAGAAAATTTGTGAATGAGATAGGGTAAGTGGGTATTAAAATATTCTTGACATACATACCAGTGACGTTGGCGTTCTTTTTCTTGAATTTCAAGGCTTTTTTTCTGTTGATCAATAATATCAAGTTTGACTATTTCTTGATTTTTTTCATGCTCAATAATAGTAATAACTGGTTTAAAGAGAAAAAGTCTTAACATCCAATATGTTATAAAAAAATTGAATGCTTGAATAAAAAGCGTTGCGTTGATATTCATGCGAATTTATCCAATACGAGTGCCAAATATAAGTAACATGATAGAAATCAAAAAGCAATATATTGCAGATGATTCTACAATGGTAAGTGCAATAATCATAGTAGTACGGATTTTATTGGCACTTTCTGGGTATTTACCAATATTCTCACACGCTTTCATGCCAATCATACCTTGACCAAGAGCGGGGCCGAGGCTTCCAACACCCATGGTTAATGCTGCACCAATAAAAGCTGCTGCTTTTGCATAAAAAATTCCATCCATGTTAGATCCTTATTGCAGGTGATTATACTTATTTATTTCTTTTCTTAGTGTAACGCACTTTTTTATTTTTTCACAAGAGGAATGTTGTTAAAAAGCTTCTTTTTATATGAAACTAGCAAAAAAAAATTTAGGTAGATAGGCTAAAGTATTATTTTCTTTAAATTTTTGCGATAATTATAAGTATCATTATCAGTATAATTATATAATTTATTTTCTGTTTTAAAAAAAATTTGAATTTTAACCAAAGAAATTGAAAACTATGATATTTTATTCATTGAGATTATTTTTTGTTGGTCTATTGTTTTTTTCTGGAAGAATTGTATTAGCTCAAGTGAATGAGTTAAAAGATGTTCCTGTAGCGGAATTGAGCGAGCTGTCATTAAGGGATTTTGATTTTGATAGTGTTTCTTTTGATGAAGAAGATGACTTCACAGAATATTTGGATGCCGCGGGCACCAGTCATATGTCTCGTGCGATTAATCCTATTGCTATCATGACTATCCTGAATCATCTTGGCGTGCCCATAATTTTACAAGAGCCGCTTTTTTTAGAGACAAATGCGCTTAATAAAAGAAGTTTATTGGATCAGCCGATATTTGAACCAGATCGTGCTGAATTTCCTGGTAAGGTAGTTATGGGAGTAAGTACTTTTATACGGAAAACGGATCGTTCTAATTTTACTCGGGGCAGTGATAAGTTAAAATCCTATATTGCTCTTTCGCAAGCTTCGCTTATTAGTAAGCTAGAAGACACTATAAGGCGAGTAAATGAGCTTTCTCCTGGTATTGATGTTGATGTTCCTAAAATATTTTCTTTGTTTGAAAATATGACAGTAGAAGAACGGCAGGTAGGTTTTATGTTTCATATTATGAAGCATTGGCGACGTAGCACGTTGCGTGTTATGATGCCTATTTATTATCTTGAAAGTAATTTTTCTTTAACTAAACAAGAGCAAGAAGATATCGCATTACAGTTTGGATCTCAGGACCCCGAAGAGGAAGAACGTTTTAGAAAAGCTCATTTTATTAGTGATAAAATAGGTTTTGGAGATATGCGTATTGAATTTGATCGGACGTTACTCAAGCGTCCCTCTTTTACGTTACGCTCTGGTGTTTTAGCAACTATTCCAACCGCATGGATGTGGGGAGGTGGTTTTTTAGGATCATCATTTGCTCAACCATCAACATTGCCTACTTTTGAATTAGAGACTATTTTTAATGCGTTTGAAAATCCTGGGGTAGAGTCAGAGCAAGAAGCATTGAGAGTTCTGAAAGAATTTTTGTTTGATAGTTTTGATCGTGTTGCGGCAAATCTTATTGATGTTCCATTAGGAAATAATAGGCATTTGGGTCTTGGTGTATATATGCGGGGCAAAACGCCTTTATCCGTTTATATGAATAATTCATTTGCAGAAAGAATTCGTCTTGCAAGCCGTATTTCTGTAGAACTGTTTTTACCTTCAACGGAAAAGCGGTTTTATATTAATAAAATTGATACGGTTGGTTTTGCAGATCATAATTTTCAAGATTTAGATTTAGCGGGAGAAAACGTTCAATTTCTTAAAGAACAAGCAATTTCGCGACTTTTTTTACGAGCATTTGATACACGGGTTATTCCTGGAGTTATTTTCCGCTGGTCGAGTGGTGCTTATTATAAAGGAGAACGCTTTGGATTTAATTTGGGTACAGATTTTTGGTTGCAAAATAAACCTACCTTTTCTTCCATCAGTGGTTCTCAAAAAACGTTACAGCAAATAGATATTCCTAAGGCAAAACCTCCGGTAGCTCAACAAAGTAAGATTTTTGGTGGGATTGTATGTAGGCATAAAACTGAAAGAAATACTTGGATTTTTTCTCTCAATGCTGATGCTACTTTAAATACTAAGGGGCTGGGGCAAGATTATTCACTTTCTTTTAATTTTGAATCAAGCTTTTAATATGACGGTGTAGTATGGTAAGAGAAGTAATAGGTAGAAAAGATTAGGATTATTATTACAAGGGAGAGTACATTGAAGAGAATACTATTTATAGTACTGTTACTACTCAATATATTTGTGTTATATCCTATAGAAAAAACTATTACTTTGGAATCATCGGTTATTAAAATAGCGGATGGAACTTTTATTAATGCTGATAAAATTGAATTTATTAGAAAATATATTAGAACCTTATTGGGGTTTTTATTAGGAGATCAGCTTCCTGATCATCAGCGACAAGGTAAATATGTATTTGGTGGCAAGCAACACAGTGTACAATCTCTCGCATCTATTGAGCAGGAGATTAATAATGAAAAAGAGCAAAAACGTAAAGAAATGTTGCTTCAGCTTAAAGAGGTTTTGGGACGAGCTAAAAAAGATTTTCTTATGCAATCAGCGGAGTTTATAGAAAGTGGCCGTGGAGCAAAAAATATCATGGTGATATTGATTCAAGAAGAATGTCAAAAACGTAATAGTGTTGATAGTTTATTATTAGAATGGGCTCAAACCCCTGAGGGGCAAGAGTCAGGTATGTTTGAAAGACATATTATTAGTTTTAATGATTATTATCATTTTTTAACAGATCTGGTAAATTTTTTATTGGATCTTGTACATAGTTGCCCGCGTGCTGAAATGCAATTTAAAGATCGTGTTGCAAAATGGGGTGTAATAAAAAATTTATTACCTGCTATTTTAAAAAGAGCACACGTAAAAAGTGATCAAATTAATGAGATTGAATTTCTTAAATATCTTAAAGAGCGTTATTTTGATTCATTAGTGATGGATGAAATCACTCCGCAGGTTATTGTTCCTTTATTATTAGAATATATAAAACATACGAATAAACATGCTTGAAATAGAATCACTACAAGGTACTGTTGACCGAGTTATTTATCAAAACGAAGAGAATGGGTTTGCTGTTTTTATTGTACAAGTAAATGATAAAAATAGTTTTACGGTGAAAGGATATGTTCCTACCATTACCGCTGGAGAATATGTGGTGGTACGAGGCAATTGGAATATGCATCAAAAATTTGGAAAACAATTTGATGCACAAGGATGCGACAAACAAGTACCTACTTCGATTCTTGGTCTTAAGAAATATTTAAGCTCTGGTCTTATTAAAGGAATAGGGCCTGTTTATGGAGACAAATTAGTTGCAGCCTTTGGAGATAAGGTGCTTGAAGTGATTGATAAAAATCCTGAACGTCTTATGTCTGTGCCTGGTATAGGAGCAAAGCGAGCTGAAAAAATTATTATTGCATGGAAAGATCAAAAAGAGATTTCACATATAATGGTTTTTTTGCAGAATAAAGGAATATCTTCTACCTATGCAGTCAAAATTTATAAACAGTATAAAGAAAAATCAATTGCGATCATTGAAGAAAATCCTTATCGTTTGGCACAAGATATTTGGGGAATTGGCTTTAAGACCGCTGATCAGATAGCACAAAAAAGTGGCGTTGCTGTTGATTGTAAGCGACGAATTACGGCAGCAATTTTGCATATTATTCAGACAACTGCAACAGATGGCAGTCTTTATATAGAGCTTGAAAAACTGAAAGAAAAAACAGCTCTATTACTTGAATTAGATTTTGAAAGTATATTGCATACCATTAAATGTTCACTCCATGATCTTTATAATTCAGATAAAATAAAATTATTAACCTACCAAGACATTCATTATATTACGATTCCCTCATTTTATTTTTCTGAAAAGGCGGTAGCACATAAACTTTCTGTGATGGCTAAATCTTTATCCTTGCATACTTTTGACAGTTTAGGTATACAAAAAACATTACAAAAAGATGATTCTTTAGTTCTTAATGAGCAACAGCAATTAGGGGTTTTAGCTTGTTTGCAACATAAAATTACTATTATTACCGGGGGCCCTGGTACGGGTAAAACCACGTTAATTAAAAAATTACTTATGATTCTTGATGAGCAACGAGTGAAGTATGCATTAGCTGCTCCTACCGGAAGAGCGGCAAAGCGTATTACAGAAGGGACTGGACGTCCTGCAGTAACTATTCACCGGTTGCTTGATTTTGATGTAAGTTGTATGTCCTTTAGATATAATGAATCGCATCCGTTAGCTACTAATTTTTTGATTGTTGATGAAGCTTCAATGATTGATATATTTTTAGGCAATGCGTTGATTAAAGCATTGCCAGAGTCGGCTCATCTTATTTTGATTGGAGATATTGATCAATTACCTTCCGTGGGCGCCGGTAATTTTTTAAAAGATATGATCGCAAGTAAAACAATTATGACCGTGAGTCTTAAACATATTTTTAGACAAGCGCAAAACAGTTTAATTGTTATTAATGCGCATCGTATTAATAGCGGAGAGTTTCCGGTATTTGAGCATGAAAATGCCCGAACAGATTTTATTTTTATTAAAGAAAATAATCCCGAAAATATACCCTTACATTTACAAACTATTTATTCCAAAGTATTGCCATATTATTCAATAGCAAAAGATGACGCTATGGTATTAACACCGATGCATCGCGGAGTTGCGGGTACGCAAAAATTAAATCATGATTTACAACAGATGTTAAATAGTAATAATGAGGACTCTTTTTTAATGTATTCGGGAGCGCGGTTTCAGATAGGTGATCGTGTTATGCAGTTACGTAATAATTATGATAAACATGTGTTTAATGGTGATATTGGTGTTATTGAAACCATTAATACTGAAGATAAAATAATCAATGTTAGATTTTTTGAAAATCTTGTGGAATATGAATTATCAGATTTTAGTGAATTGGTGCATGCCTATGCAATTTCTATTCATAAAAGCCAAGGGTCGGAGTTTTCAGCGGTTATAATTCCTTTATTTATGCAACATTTTATGATGCTTCAAAGAAATTTACTTTACACAGCTGTTACTCGTGCAAAAAGATTATGTATTATTATTGGCGAGTCACGTGCGGTAGCCATGAGTATTAAAAATAATAAAAGTAGTGAACGTATTACATTTTTACAACAATTTTTAACGACAGATTTAGTGTGCAGATAAAACGATATGGATTTCTATTTTTTGTTGTTGCAATAATTTCTCCTTTGAGTATACGAGAAAAGCACTATCGGCAGCGCGTGGTAGTGATTGATCCTGCTGGTGATGCTCGTTATACCGGAAGAGTAATTGGTGATAGTTTTGAACGGGGCCTGACATTGCAATGTGCTGAAAAAATAAAAGAGATTATTGAGCAGCAATCTTCACATATTAAAGTTATTATTACCCGCATACCGGGCGACAATATTTATGATCTACAAAATGCAACACTTGCAAATCGTGTTGCAGATTGTTTTATTAATCTTAATTTTTATTATACACAAGAAGTGAAACCGACTATATTTTTATATCAATTTTCTTATGGTAATGATTTTGCATATCAGAAAAGTATGCAGTTACTGAGCTATGATCAAGCGTATAGAATTAATAAAGATATAACTGATAAAATAGGTACTCTTTTTTACCAAGAACTTTCTCAGCAGATGTATCATTCATTATGGACGGTTATGGGGCCTTATAGTTTACCAATAAAACCATTGATAGGTATTACTGTTGCAAGTATTACGTTTGAGATGGGATTAAAAAATAAAGATTTTTGGCATTATTATCCTCAACCATTAGCAGATGCTATTATTACCGTGCTGGGAGAGATATAATGAATATAATTCGTTTATATCTGTTTTTTTCAAGCATTACATTTTTATCAGGGATTATTTTCTTTGCTCTCTATAACCAGTGGATAGTGTTTCGCTCTCCGTTTAATATTTCTGAGGTAGTGATGCCTTGTGGGATAATTCAAAAAAAACAGGTAACATTTTATTATTTTCACGCAGATAAATGGAAAACAGATAAGCAAGAAATATTATGGTCTGATAAGGTAGATAAGAATATTTTTCAGGTGATTAATGCTTGGTTGGCGCTTCTTGATGAAGAACGTATTACGGTAAAAAAAGTCATGCTACAATCGGCGTTGATTTCAGCAGCAGATTGCGTGTATCTTTCTTTTGATCATAATATTTTAAATAAAGAAGAAACTATTTTTAAAAAATGGATGGTTATTGAAGGATTATTAAAAACGTTATCTTTAAATGGAATTAAAATTTCACATGCTCAATTATTAGTGCAACATCAGTTAATGCAAGACGTTCATTTAGATTTTTCTTTAGCCTGGCCCATTCATGGTTTTATGAAAATATAAAAATTTTGATTTGATTATTCTTGAAGATTAAAAAAATTATTGTACCCGATGGTATTGAGAGCAGAATTTACAAGGTGCTTTAAGCGATTTGCTATTCCTTTTGGTTTGGGTGATGTATGTATGGTTTTGGCTTTTTGCATTATTGTTGAAGTGGGACCATATTCAGTAATAATATTTTCTTTAAGCCAAGGATTAATAAGTATATTTTGTAAGGTTGCAATGAGAGAGCAACAAGCAGCTGCAGGATCTCCTGTGGCTGTTAACATACCAGCCCAAAATTCATTTCCGGGATATGCATTGCCATCCCAAGCATAATTTGCTACTAAGAGCTTATCTGTATCAATACCTATTAATTTATCCGCCGGGTTACGTGTAGAGAAATGAATAGTAATAGGATTATTTTTTTGATCAAGACATATATTTTTATCAGACATAGTAGGAACTAGTAATGGTGCATCTTTATCAAACCAGCTAAAATTGATATCGTTAATATAGGGAAAGGCGTTTGTTTTGATAATATTTTTATGAGCTTCAATAATGCATTTTGTTTGTTCTTTTGGTAATACAGCCCATACACCAAGGCCCAGCCCTACTGTATGAATGTATACTTTTTTGTTATGTTCCTTTCCATAGTTGTTGGCGGCATTTAAAAATGGTTTTATAACGCATTCTATTCTTTTTTTATAAACTGTTGTATTAAAAAAATGTTGATCATGTTTTGTATATTGTTCTGTTGTGTCAGCTAAGGCTTCATCGTAGGTGGGAAATTTACATTCATAAAAGTCGGACCATATTTTTAACAACCCTTGATTGCATTTTGTTAGTCCATAGCCGTTAAATTCAGTATTTTGTTCTTTAGTGATGATTATATCTTGCCATTCCATAAAATTTTCTTTTTCAAAACGAGCTCCTACTAATCCAGCATATAAACCTCTTGATTGAAAAGTTCCTGGTGGATCTATGATAGCAGAATTATTTCGACGCCCGTTATTAATAAAATTTGTAGGGCATATAATGCCAATAAGTGCTGCTATTTTCATTTCATCGTATGAAAGATAATCCGATAGCACCAGGGGGTTTTGTTCTGATAGGGTACCTATTTTAGTGAAATCCATAGATATCAGTGGTGCATTGAAAGTGCGTAGCTTACAAACATCATTGTTGTTCATAAATACTAACGGGCGTTTTTCGATTAACCGAATTATAAAATCGGAGAGAGTCATGTTGTGGTATAAGGACTTTATGGTATTGTTATTGCTCTTTTGTTGTAAAACAATAAATGTATTACATAAATCTATTGTTTTATCATCAATAATAATGTGGGTATTTTTTGCATCTTTAATTACTGCTTCTTGCAAGAGATTATTTTTGGTAATAGCAGGAATGGTGTTATTGTATGTAGGAAATTTACAAATGTTTGAATTAAATGCGGTATATTTTTTTTGTAAGAGTAAAAAGTCTGATTGGCCGTATAATATGTTGGTTGCAATACTTATTGTTAAAAAGATATTTGTTTTTTTCATATAAGATATAGGTTTGAATATATTAATATTTTTTATAATAAGAAATATGTGTTAAGAATGTATACAGTAAGTAAATTTATTTAATTTCTTGTGGATATAATCCCTTAAAAGCTTGTTCTATTGTTTCCTCAGATGCATTTGAAAGACAATATAAATTTTCTATAAGATCTTTGGATTCTTCTAAAGCATAGATTTTGTTGTTTATCATAGACTCGTTATCCCAATCAGGTTTACTAAGATTGAGATCATTTTTCAAATGATAACAATAATACTGAGAAGCAGTGGGAGTTTTTTTGTCACCTCTTTTTTGATTATATTTTGTTATAAATGGCCATATAAGAGCTATGCGTTTTCGAGTTAATAGAGTCAAAAAGTTTTCTTTTTCCAAGGAAAGCCATGCAATAAATAAAGGAGATACTTTTAGATTTATTATTGTTTGAGCAAGGGCTTTTGTATCAGTGGAAGGTTGTAACAATAATGTATTATTGGCCGTTTCAACAAGCTCCAAAGCTGTGCGTTTGTCATTATTATGCATGAATAAATAATTATAGGCTAATTCATAAATTTTATATATACAGTCCTGATTGCTTTTTATAGGGGTATTTTGTGGTGTTATGTCTTTGTTTTTATATATATAGTCGATAAATTCACTAATATTTTCTTCTGGTTCATGGATAATTTTGGTTAAATTGATTAGTAATGCCTGATAAGAAAGATGCTTATTAGTATCAATTTCATTTGTAAGATTTAATCTTTCAAAAAGTTTTTTATGATGCATGATATCAGTTACTTGGGAAGGAATTGTTTCATTGTTTTTTTTTGCTGTTGTTAAATATTGCTTTAAGCAATATAAACGAATGATTGCTTGGTGGTGATGTAAATGTCGGGTAAGCATTGGGGGGTTATTATATATATAGGTGGCTATTGTATCTATTGGGATAGAGTTTTCCACAGCTTTGATATTTTGGATTAGATTAATAAGGGCCTCATTTTTGTATTGTGCAGCGCGAAAGTTTATTGTTGTTTCCGCTAGTTGTTGTAGTGAAAGCGTTGGCTTTGTTGGCTTGTGGGTACGGATATTTTCTTTTGTGGTGTAAATAGGTTGCAGCTCATAATTCATGCATAAGGTGGA
>Ga0070665_100001400_pt1 | contig 28350 bp, 18 predicted proteins | sample KBSS13metaG_FD_65862 | JGI IMG/M metagenome (GOLD analysis project Ga0070665, IMG submission 65862) | Switchgrass rhizosphere microbial communities from Kellogg Biological Station, Michigan, USA - KBS S1-3 metaG | ecosystem: Host-associated > Plants > Roots > Rhizosphere > Soil ... | reverse complement strand
CCACCGAGGAGGCGCTGCGCGACAGCGAGGCGCGCTACCGCTCGCTGGTCGACCACGCGCCCGAGGCCATCGCCGTCATCGACGCCGAGACGCGTCGCTTCGTCGAGGCCAATGAACCGGCGCTGCGATTGTTCAAGCTCACGCGCGACCAGCTGCTGACCCGCCACGTGGGCGCGGTCAGCGCCGAGATCCAGGTCGATGGCCAGCCGACGAATTCACCGCATCGACAGCAGCTGGCGCTGGCGGTCGCAGGTGAGTCGCAGGTATTCGAATGGGTGCACCGCGATTCCACCGGCCGCGACATTCCCTGCGAGGTGCGCCTGGTGCGGCTCGACGGCGGTCCGCGGCCGCTGGTGCGCGCCAGCATCACCGACATCTCCGAGCGCAAGCGCGCGGAGTTGATCATGGAAAACGAGCGTGCGTTCTTCGCGCTGCTCGCCTCGAACGCGGGCTTGCCCGCGGTGCTCGACGTCATTTCCGCGCTGGTGCAGGCCGTGTATCCGCGCTGCCGCTGCACGATCTCCGTGCTGGCACCGGACGCCAGCTGCTTCGCGCTGACCATCGCGCGGCAGTTGCCGCCGATGCTGGCCGCGGTGCTGGAGCGCACGCCCATCGAGCCGCGCCGGGGATCCTGTGCCGCCGCCGTGTACTCGGCCTGCGACGTGTTCGTCGCGGACGTCGCCAACGATGCGCACTGGGCCGATCGCCGCCAGGTGGTGCTCGACTCCGGTTTCCGCGCCGTCTGGTCCATGCCCATCAAGGGAGCCAGCGGCAAGTTGTTAGGCTCGGTGGCCATCTTCCGTCCCGACCCCGGGCTGCCGGACTCGCGCGAGCAGGTGTTGCAGTCGCACGCCGCGCGCCTGGCGGCGCTGGCCATCGAGCGCAACCTGGCCGAGGAGGCGCTGCGCGCCAGCGAAGCCAAGTTCCGCGGCCTGTTCGAAGGCGTCATCGAGGGCGTGTACCAGAGCACGCGCGACGGCCGCCTGGTCTCGGTCAACAGCGCCATGGTGGAGATGCTGGGCTACGACTCGGCCGAGGAGATGTACGCGTTGCCGAGCTCGGTGATGCTGTACTGGAGCGCGCCGGACCGCGCCGAGTTCGTGAAACGCGTCGACACCGACGGCGAAGTGCGCTCCATGGAAGTGATCCTGCGCCGACGCGACGGCACGCAGGTGGTGGCGCTGGAGAATTCCCGCGGCGTGCGCGACGGCGCCGGCCGCATCGTCGGCTACGAAGGCACGATCTCGGACATCACCGAGCGCAAACGCGCCGAACAGGCCATCCATGCGGAGAAGGACCGCGCGCACGTCACGCTGCAGTCCATCGGCGACGCCGTGATCACCACCAACGCCAGCGCGCAGATCGACTACCTGAATCCCGTGGCCGAGCGGCTCACCGGCTGGACCGTCGGCGAGGCGCGCGGGCGCGCCATCGGCGAGGTGCTGCAGCTCATCGACGAATCGACGCGCAAGCCCGTGGCCTACACGCTGGACCGGGTGTTGCTGGCCGGGGAGACCTCCGTGCCCTCGGATCGCAACGTGCTGGTGAATCGCCGCGGCGAGGAATTGGCCATCCAGGAGACCGCCTCGCCGATCCGCAACCGCGAGGGCGTGGCCATCGGCGCCGTGATCGTGTTCGGCGACGTGACCAAGGAAAGACGTCTTAAACGCGCGCTGTCATACCAGGCCAGCCACGACGCGCTGACCGGCCTCATCAACCGCCGCGAATTCGACGTGCGGCTCGAGACCGCGGTATCCGCCGCGCAGCGCGGCGAAGCCGAGTACGTGTTGCTGTACGTGGACCTGGACCAGTTCAAGATCGTCAACGACACCTGCGGCCACAGCGCCGGCGACCGGCTGCTGCGCGACATCACCAGCCTGCTGCAGACGCGCGTGCGCGCCTCGGACACCATTGCGCGACTCGGCGGCGACGAATTCGGCCTGCTGCTCGAACGCTGCTCGCTGGAACAGGCCGAGCGCGTCGCGGACAGCATCCGCCAGGCCATCCATGGCTATCGCTTCCTGTGGGGCGCGAACAGCCTCTCGGTGGGCGCGAGCATCGGCGTGGTGCGCATCGCGCGCGAGACCACCAGCGCGGCCGCGGTGCTCTCGGCCGCCGACATCGCCTGCTACGCGGCCAAGGACGGCGGGCGCAATCGCGTGCAGGTGTACGAACGCGACCACGGCACCAACCGGCATCGCGAGATGCAGTGGGTAGGGCGCATCGCGCGAGCCGTCGAGGACGGGAGGCTGGAGCTGTTCGCCCAGCGGATTTTCCCGACCGCGGCTTCGAGGGGCGACGGCGTCTCGGGCACGGCGGCGGAGCCCCCTTTCTACGAGCTCATGGTGCGATTGCGCGACGAGGACGGCACGCTGGTGCCGCCAAACGAGTTCATCCCGGCCGCCGAACGTTACAACGTCATGGTGATGGTCGATCGTTGGGTGGTGAACCGCGCCATCGAGCTGCTGGAGGCCTGCTCCAGGACCACCGATCGCCTGCCCCTGCTGGCCGTCAATCTCTCGGGGACCTCGATCAACGACGAGGACTTCCTGGACTTCGTCATGACGCGACTGACCAGCGAGCAGGTGGCGCGCGCGCTGTGCTTCGAGATCACCGAAACCGCGGCCGTGGCCTCGCTGGCCAAGGCCACATTCCTGATGCGCGAGCTCAAGGCGCGCGGCTGCCGCTTCGCCCTCGACGACTTCGGCAGCGGCGTGTCCTCGTTCGTCTACCTCAAGACGCTGCCGGTGGATTTCCTGAAGATCGACGGCCAGTTCGCCGCGCACGTGGCCACGGACGCCGTGGATCGCAGCATGGTCGAGGCCATCGCCAAGATCGGCCGCGCCATGGAAGTCGCGACGATCGCCGAGAAAGTCGAGAACGCCGAGGTGCTGACGGTTCTCAAGAACATCGGGGTCGACTACATCCAGGGCTTCCATCTCGCCGAACCCTGCACCATCGACGAGGTCTTTCAACCTTAGGCATACTGGGCTCATGCAGAGACCCGGCAACGCCGAGCCCTCGTTCACGTTAGGGCTCGAAGAAGAATATCTGCTCGTCGACCTGGCCACGCGCGACCTGGTTTCCGACCCGCCTCCCGAACTGCTGCAGCGGTGCATCGCCGAGACCGACGGCCGCGTCAGCCCGGAATTCCTGCGATCACAGCTCGAGGTGAAGACCTCGGTGTGCGGTTCGGTGGCCGCGATGCGGCGCGAGCTCGGTTCCCTGCGCCGCAAGGTCTGCGAAATCTCGGCCAACTACGGCATCACGCCGGTGGCCGTATCCACGCACCCGTTCGCGCGCGCGCCGCACCGGCCGCCGCATACCGACCACGAACGCTACGCCGACATCGCGCGCGAGGTGCAGGGCGGTGCGCGTCGCATGCTCATCTGCGGCATGCACGTGCACATCGGGCTCGAGGACGACGAGCTGCGCGTCGACGTGATGAACCAGCTCACCTATTTCATTCCGCACCTGCTGGCCCTGTCCTGCTCGTCGCCATTCTGGGAAGGCGAGGACATGGGCATGCAGTCGTTCCGGCTGATGTTGCTGTCCTCGCTGCCGCGCACCGGCCTGCCGGAACATTTCGACAGCTACGGAGAGTTCCGCCGGCATCTCGATGCGCTGGTGCGCAACGGACTGATCGAGGACACCACCAAGATCTGGTGGGACATCCGCCCGAGCTCGCGCTATCCCACGCTCGAGACCCGCGTGTTCGATTGCTGCACGCAACTCGACGATGCCGTGTGCCTGGCGGCGCTGAACCTCTCGGTTGTCAGGATGCTGTACCGCCTGCGGCGTGAGAACAAATCCTGGCGGCGTTATCCGCGCATGCTGATCGCCGAGAATCGCTGGCGCGCCATGCGCTTCGGTTCCGACGGCAGCCTGCTGGACCTGGCGCGCGGCGAACTCGTGCCGTTCAACGAACTGGTCGAAGAGCTGCTGTCCATCATCCGGGACGACGCCGTGGCGCTCGGCTGCCTGGCGGAAACCGAGCACGCGCGCGTCATCCTCAAGCGCGGCACCAGCGCGCACCAGCAGCAGGAGGTGTACCAGATGGCACGCCGCCAGGGCGCCACCGACAGCGAGGCGTTGTCGGCGGTGGTCGGCTGGCTGGCCAAGACCACCTGCGCGGTGTAGATAGGCGCTGTGTTCCTCGGACGGGGATGCAGCGATGGTCAACAGATACTGGCTGGTGGTGATCTTCGCCGCGGGCATCGCGCTCGGCCTCTGGCTCGGACACGTCCCGGATTCCGGACAGCAGCCGGATCGCGTGACTGCAAAAACGCCGGCCCCGAAGCCGGCGGTGCCGGCGGCGCGCGCTCCCGATCCCGAGCCGGCTCGCGTCCCGGCTGCGCCGCCGCCGGCGCCGCCGGTGAAAAACGACAGCGCGCCATCCCCGTCCGTCGCCTTGATCATGGAAAACGTCGAAGCCGAACGCTACGACTACGGCAACTACAGTGGCTACTCGCTGCCGGTGGACGCCGGGCCGCTCTTCGGCGTGCAGATCGCCGAGAGCATCAAGTCCGGCCGCAACGACTCGCTGGCGCTGGAACACCTGCAGCTGGAACGCGAGGTGCGCGACGATTCATGGTCCTATCCACTCGAAGCCGAGCTGCAGAACATGCTGGCGGTGGATCCCGTGATGGGCAAATTCAAGATCGAACACCTGGAATGCCGCGCCACTCTGTGTGAACTGCGCGTCAGCGGCAGGGATCGGCTGGAGAGCTCGTCGGCGGTGAATCAATGGCTGCGCAACATGAACCAGCTGCGATGGCCCGGCGGTCTCACGGTCGGCACCGCCGTCTTCTCGGGCACCGAGGAAGGCTCGGCGGGAATGCTGATGCTGCGCAAGCCGCCGGCGAAGGGCTAGGGCCGTCCGCAGACCGCGCCGTGCACCACCTGCGCGACGGCCGTGCAGGCATTGACCGAGAGGAAAGGCCCGCGCGTGGTGTCGTGCCTCTGCGTGGATTGCGCCAGCATCGCGCGCAGCTTGTCGACGCCGAGCTTCTGGTTGCGTGCCAGCAGCAGCGCGACCACGCCGGTGATCTGCGCGGTGGCGAGCGAGCTGCCCGAGGCGAAGTCGTAGTGGCCGTTGGGCACCAGCGTGACGATGTCGCGCGCCGGCGCGCGCAGCACGTCTTCGCCGTCGGCCGATGAAGTCTCGGCCTCGGCCACCGGCAGCACGTGCGGTAGTTTGGCCGGAAACCGGAAGCGCGGATCCTCGGACACGGCACCGACGACGATCACGCCGGCCGCGATGGCTTTCTCGACCAGCGCTTCGAGCAGCGGATCGCTGGGCCCGACCAGGCTCAGATTGATGACCTGAGCCTTGGCGGCCAGCGCGTCGGCCAGCGCCTGCGCCAGCGTGAAGGAGTTGCAGCGTCCGGAGCTGGCGGGCGTCGGCTGCCAGCAGGCCTTGTAGGCCATGAGCCGGACGTCGGGCGCCACGCCCACGATGCCGATGCCGTTGTTGGCCGCTGCCGCGATCAGCCCGGCCACCTGCGTGCCGTGACGGTCGTTGCGGAACTCGGCGTCGTCGTTGTCGATGTAGTTGCGCGTGAGCTGCGTGCGCCCGGCGAGATCCGGGTGCTCGATGTCGACGCCGGTGTCGATGATGGCCACGCGGATGCCGGCGCCCTTGCTGAAGACATGCGCATCGGCCACGTCCAGCGCGTTGACGTTCGACTGCAGGCGCGCGTACGGGTCGTCGAAGGGCGTGCTCGCGTTGCTCGCGGATTCGAATTCGTTGAGCGGCTGCGCGATCAGCACGCGCTTGTCGGCCAGCAGCTTCTCGATGACCGCTTCACGCGTGGTGCCCGGCGGAATCCGGAACAGCACGCAGTGCATCTGCAGCTGCTCGATCGGCCACTCGGACACCAGCGTGAGCGAATGCTTGCGCGCGATGTCGCGGATCAACGAAGCCGCGGTGGCGCTGATGCGGTAGTTGGTCGTGGTGCCGTAGCCGTGCGCGGTGCCGCCGACCGCGGCCGGCCTGCCGGTCACCGGGTTGGCGACCGCGACCACCACGAACTGGGCGGGATCGGTGCGCACCTCGGCCGGCGTCCGCACCTCGGGTGGCGCCGCGGTGGCCGGATCGGCCAACGCGAAGGCACTCGCCGCGAGCAGCAGGCCGGCGATCAGCCGCCAGGCGTACTCAATGGGCGACAGGCTGCGCAAACGTGACATTCGGATCCTTCGAAAGAACCGCGGCCACGGAATCCGCCGTGGCACCCGATGCTACTGCGTCGGCCGACAGCACTGCCCGGTAGTTACCGGCGCTGCCGGGTCCGCCGACGAGGCTCAGGCCCTGGTGGGTAAGCAAGGTATTGACGGTGCCCATCGAGGTTTGCGGCGCGAACGCGAGGCTCACCGCCGGCGCATCCAGACGAGCTTCCGAATCGGTCACGGTCTCGAATTTGTCGACCGCGCCACTGTCCTGGTTGCTCAGCGTCATGCCGAGGATGCCCAGCCCGATGGCCTGCACCACCACCGCGGCGGCCAGCCAACGCACCGTGCGCGAGGAGCGCGGCACCGCCATCGCGGTACCCGTGGTGCCGGTGGCGGGCGTGACAACGGACTCCGAGGCCTCGATGCGCGCCCAGAGCTTGTTGAACGAACGCTGTTCCTCCGAGGCCGCGGGCTGCGGCGAGGCCGATTCCTCGCGATTGACGTGCGAGGCCACGAGTCGCTGCGATGCCAGCTCCGCGCGGCATTCGGCGCAACCCTGGACATGGGCCTCGACCCACTCACGATCCTCGGCCGCGATCCGGCCGTTGGCGAGCCAGGGCAGTAGTGCCCATGCTTCGGCGTGAGTGTCGGGCATACGGTTCATGAGTTGTCTCCGGACATGCCTGCGAGCCCAGGCAGTACTTGTTTGAGTGTTTCGCGGGCCCGGAACAGGCGGGTCTTCACCGTGTTCACCGGGCAGTCGAGGATCGCGGCCACTTCTTCACATGAGTGGCCGAGAGTGTACGTGAGTTCGAGCGCCATGCGCTGTTCCACCGGCAGCCGTTCCAGTCCCTGGGACAGCCATTGCTGGTTGGTTTCTTCCTCCTCGGTGGAGTTGACGCTGATCGAGTCCTCGTCGAAGGGCTGGTCGGCCACCGGGCGCAGCTTGGCGCGCCGCAGGGCGTTCAACGCGCGCCGGTAGGCGATGCCGATGATCCAGGTGGACAGCTGCGAGGCACCGCGGAATTCGGCGGCCTTGGTCCAGACCACCCAGAAGGTGTCGTTGATGACTTCCTCGATGTCCTCGCGGCGCACCGACATGCGGGCCAGCAGCCGCGACAGGCGCTGGTAGTAGTTGCCGTACAGGGTGCGGAAGGCGGCCTGGTCCTTGGAGCGGGCGATGCGTTCCAGCAGCTCCCGTTCGGTCGCGTCGGTGTGCGGGGCTGGAACCGCCCTGGTATTCGAGTCGACGATTTGCAGTGGCACGTTGGCAACCTATGGAGACCAGTTGCTGATGAGTACCCGCGGGGAACGGCCCGGTTCCCGGCTACTGGTTCGAGAAGCGCCACAGCGCGGTGAGGGCCACCCGGTCGCCGACGGCGTCTTCGTCGAAGTGATCTGCGGCGCGATCGTCGACGCCGAGGTAGGCGAGCTGCAATTCGAACGGCGCCAGTGTCGCCGAGAGCGTGACGTTCCAGTAGTTGTAGCTGTCGTGGTAGACGTCATCGAGCGCGTAGTGGCCGAAACCGGCCGAAATCGCGAAGCGGTCATTGAACGGATGCCGGCCCGACAGCTCGAACGCCCAGGTCTGGCCTTCCTCGTAACCGGGCGAGGAGGCGACCGCCTCGACTTCGGGTGAGTAGCTAGTGGCGAAGAACACGCGGTTGCGGAAGCCGACCGTACCGGTGACCTCGGTGCGGTTGTAGCTCTTGCGGCGCGGATCGTCAGGGTAGGTGTACTGCGACAGCCGCACGTCGCCGGAGAAGTCCTCGGAGATCCGCCAGTAGCGGCCGGCCCAGAAATCCACCTCGAGGTTGGGGCTGGGGCCGGGGTTCGGATCGCAGGTGGCGGCGAAAACGCCGATGTAGAACTCCTTCGGGAATTCGACGTCGAGTGAGCCCTGCGCCGCCGGCTTGCCGCGCGTGAGCGACAGGCCGCGAAACACGAAGTCGGAGGTGCCCCCCAGGCTGCCCGTGACGATGGTCGCGGAATCCGCGTGTGCCGAAGGGATCGCGGCCAGGGCGATCAGCAGGAGGGGTCCGCGTCGGAGCTTCACGTCAGGGATTCTCTCAGGGCAATCCAGTGCCCGGCGGGAGTCTACCACCAAGGGTTGTGACTGCGATCCGGTCCGAACGCGAGGCGCTTTGACATCATGAAGGGCAGATTCCATGCAATTTCCGCTGGGAAAATTCGCCGACCGCTGGGCGCGGATTTCAATCACGCTATGCGTGATCTACAGCATCGTCTGCGCGCTGGCCCTGGGGATGGGTTGGGGCGGAGCGGCGACCTCCGAGTACATCGGCGCCTGGGGCACGATGCCGATCGAGGCCGCGGTCGCGCTCATGTTGTGGCCGGTGATCACCGATGCCGAGCTCTCCTCCCGCCGGCGGCTGGCGTTCCGGCTGTTCTTCGCCGCCTTGCTGCTGGATCTCATCGCCAGCGTCGGCTGGGGCTACAGCGCGCTCACCGAAAACGTCACCTTCGGTTCCTGGCCCGATGTCCTCTATCTCTTTTATTACCCGATGGCCGCGGCCGCGTGCGGCCTGCTGTACTTCGATCTCGGCGGGCGACTCAACACCGCGCGCTCGCTGATCGACTTCGCCACGCTGTCCATCGGCTTCGGCACGTTGCTGTGGTTCACCGCGCTGCAGCCGCTCGGTGACATGAACGCCGCGCAACTCGCGGCGAACTGGCCGGTCGTGGGTTATGGCATCGGCAATGCCATCGCACTGATCGCCGGCGCGATGGTGGCGATGCAGATCAACGACTGGCGCAGCGAGCGTCCGCTGGTGTGGCTGTTGGCCGCGATGGTCGCCACGCTGGTCGCCGACCTGCTGTGGGTGAACGCGGAGCTGCGCGGTGCCTACGCGGTGGGTGGCGGCATCGACTTCGCGTATTTCTTCTTCTACTTGTGCCTGTTCATGAGCGCCTGGACGCAGCGCCGCCACCAACGCCCGACCTCGGACCTGCTGGGCCTGCAGGGTGACCTGCGCGGCTCGCTGCCGATCGTGGCCCTGGTCACCGGCATCATCGCGCTGCTGGACGATCGCCTGCAGCTCACGAACTTCCAGTCGCCGCAGCTGATCCTGGTGATGTTGGTCGCGACGGTGCTGGTGATCGCCAGCCAGGCGTTGGCGACGCGCGAAGTGGTGGGACTGCACCGCGAGGTGGCCACGCGCCGCTTCGATGAACGGCTGACGGAGCTGGTGCGCCGCTCCAGCGACATGATCGCCATCTGCGATACCGACGGCGTGATCCGCTATGCCAGCCCGTCGTCGCTGCAGTTGCTCGGCGTCTCGCCGGCCGAACTGGTGGGCAGCCGGCTCGACGACGTGCTCGGGCCCGAGGCTCCGCATGCGCGCGCGGTGTTCAACGAGGTGCTGCTGGCGCCGCATTCCGAACAAACCGCCGCGTTTTCCATCCCGCAGGTGGAAGGCGAGAAGCGCTCGTTCAAGATGGTGGTCGCCAACCTGTGCCACGTGGATTCGATCCGCGGCATCACGCTGAACATCCGCGACGTCTCCGACGCCACGCGCCTCAACGACCAGCTGCGCACGCTGGCCTTCCACGACTCGCTGACCCTGCTCGCCAACCGTTCGCTGTTCTCCGATCGCGTGCACCTGGCGATCCGGCACGTCGAGGACGGGATGACGCCGGCGGTGTTGTTCATCGACCTCGACAACTTCAAGACCGTCAACGACAGCCTGGGTCACAGCGCCGGCGACCAGCTGCTGCGCAGCTTCGCGCACCGGCTGGTGCAGTGCACGCGCGCGGGCGACACGGTCGCGCGGCTCGGCGGCGATGAGTTCGCGGTGCTGATCGACCACGCGCCCGGCGTCGATGCGGCCATGGCGGTCGCGCGCCAGGTCATCGACTGTTGCCGCCAGCCCTTCGAGATCGAGGCGCAGAAGGTGCGCATCGGGGCCAGCGTGGGCGTGGCGGTCGCCGACCGTGCCAGCAATGTCGAGCGGCTGCTGCGCAATGCCGACGCGGCCATGTACTCGGCCAAGTCGCGCGGCAAGGGCCATGCGGAGATCTTCGAACCTTCCATGCTGCGCGCCGCGCGTCGTCGCATCCGCATCGAGAACGAGCTGGCGGTGGCCATCGAGAGGGACCAGCTCGAAGCCCACTACCAGCCCACGGTGGATCTCGCCTCGCGCCACCTGGTTGGCGTCGAAGCGCTGATGCGCTGGCGCCATCCGACGCGCGGCCTGGTGATGCCGGGCGAATTCATTCCGCTGGCCGAGGAGACCGGCCAGATCGTGCCGATGACGCGCTGGATGCTCCATCGCGCCTGTGGCGACCTGGTGCGCTTGCAGCGGGGCATCCCGCACGGCGAGGGCGTGCGCATCTCCGTGAACGTATCGAGCCGTTATCTCAACAACGGCAATGTCGCCGGCGACGTGCGCGCGGCGCTGGCCGCACACCGCGTGCGTCCCGACAGCCTGATCCTCGAGGTGACCGAGAGCCTGCTGCTCGAGAACTCGACGCAGCTCGAGCAGACCTTCAAGGAGCTGAAGATGATCGGCGTCAGCCTGGCGCTCGACGACTTCGGCACCGGTTATTCCTCGCTGGCCTACCTGCACCGCTTCCCGATCGACATCCTGAAGATCGACCGCTCGTTCGTCGAGCGGCTGGTGCGCGAACGCGACGGCATCGAAGGCGTGGATGCGGTGGCGCTGGCCCGCGCCATCCTCTCGCTGGCCGAAGCCCTGGGGCTCGACACCGTGGCCGAGGGCATCGAGGTGGAGGCGCAGCGTGAAACCTTGTTAGGGCTGGGATGCAGGACGGGGCAGGGCTACCTGTTCGCCAGGCCCATGCCCATCGACGAGATCCTCGAGGCGGCCGTGACGCGCCGCCGCAGCCTGCTGGCCGGCAATATCGCGGGGCCGGTCGATTTCTCTCCCACCGGGCGATTTCGGGGCATCTGACATAACCCGTGGGAGCGCTTCTCATAACCTGACCGGCGCGGAACGCACTTCTCGAACTGCCATAGATATGCGACCTGCGTGGGCTTCCGGCCCTGGGGGCTCGACTAATCTGCTGCCCACAGAAGCAGAACAAGATCAGTGGAGTAATCGGTGAGGTCGGCAGAAAACACATCGCTCGACTCGGTCGTCGTGCCCGAGCGCAGCAAAGAGAGCGTTTTACGGGCGGTTTGCCTGCGCCTGGGGTGCACGGCGGCCACCGCGGTGTTCCCGCGCGAGGAATCGCGCGCGGTCTGGGGACGCAGCGAGGAAGACCTGGCCTTCGCGCGCGAACAGCTCGGCATCGTCGGCGAAGAACTCGCGCGCCGCGTCAGCGACTCGCGCAAGCCGATCGCCACCAACAAGCTCAAGCATGCCAGTGGCGGATCCATCGCCTGCAAGCTGGTGGCCGTGCCGCTGATCGCGCGCGGCGGCTCCGCCGGCGCGCTGATCATCTTCAACCGGCCCGACGAGCCCAGCTTCGACGAATTCACGGTGCGCCGCCTGTCGCGTTTCGCGCGGCTGCTGGCACGCAGCGCCACGCAGGACCTCGACGCGCTCACCGGGCTGCTGTCCTGGGACGGCTTCAAGTCGCGCGTGGACTCCTGGGTGCGCACCTCGCCGGCCTCGGCCATGGTGTCGCTGCTGTACGGCGACATCGATCGCCTGCATCTCATCAACGACCTCGCGGGCTTCTCCGACGGTGACAAGGTCATCGGGCGCTGCGGTGGCTCCATCCGGCGCGCGCTGATCGGCGCGGACAGCTTCGCCTGCCGCCTGTCCGGCGACCGCTTCACGGTGTTCCTGCCGCACATGAACCTGGCGCAGGCGCGCCAGCTCGCCGACAGCATCTGCCGCGAAGTGAGCAACGCGGGCGGCACGCTCGCGGGCAAGCAGCCTAACCACCCCGTTTCCATGTCGTGGGGCGCGGTGTCGACCTCGGCGTCGGACCTGCACCTCGACCATCGCATCGCCGAGGCGGAGATCGCCTGCAAGACCGCCAAGGACCGCGGCCGTGGCCGCGTCGAGGTCTACCAGGACACCGACCAGAGCATGATCCGCCGGCACGATGAGATCGGCCTCATCGGCAGCGTGCGCGAAGCCCTGCGGCTCAACCGCATCGTGGTGTTCGCGCAGCCGATCACGCCGCTGATCAACCGCGCGTTGCCGGTGACCTACGAGTTGCTGGTGCGCATCATCGACTGCAAGGGCAACCTGGTCGAGGCCGCGGATTTCATGTCGGCCGCCACGCGCTACCAGATCCTTCCCGAGATCGATCGCGCCGTGTGCGAACGCGCCTTCGAACAGCTCAGCAAGAACAGCAGCTCGGCGGGGCCGCTGCGCGTGTCGATCAACCTGTCGGGCCCGACGCTGTCGGACCCGGAGTTCCTCGAGTGGCTGCTCTCGGCCATGGCCAAGTACGGCATCGACGGCACCAGCCTGGTGTTCGAGATCACCGAGGCCGCGGCCGCGGCGAATCTCGCGCAGGTACAGCAGTTCATCCGCCGCATGACCACGCACGGCGTGCGCTTCGCGCTCGATGACTTCGGCACGGGCGTGAGCTCGCTGGCCTATCTCAAGAATCTGGAGATCAGCACCATCAAGCTCGACGGCTCGTACGTGCGCGACGTGTTGACCAACACGCGCTCGCAGGCACTGGTGCGCGCCATCGTGCAGCTCGCGGACGCCATGGGCATCACCACCGTCGCGGAGTTCGTCGAGACCAACGGCGTGCGCGACCGGCTCGCGGCGCTCGGCATCCAGTTCGGCCAGGGTTATGCGCTCGGCCGCCCGGGACCGCTGGAGAACGTGCTCGCCGCGGTCGCGGATCGTGCGCCGGAAGGACGCGAGCGCCCGTTCACCACGGACAAGACGCTGGTGACCCCGTCGGGCATCCCGATCATGTTCAAGCACGCGTAGGGGATTGGCCCCAAATCAGCGTTTGGTGCCGAGCCTGGGTGCGGCGGCTTTTCTTTGCTCGACCCAGGCCGGATCGCCGAATGGCATCTGCCTATTCACGCATTCGCGGATCGCGGCCAGTTCCATGGCTGTCTGCGGTTGGTTCACGAATTCCAGCCAATAGCTGGGCAGTTCAATCGGCGCGGCCGTCAGCATCAGCGGTGATCGGGCACCAGTCCGCCAGCGAAGACTTCCCCAGCGCCAGTCCTCGGCACGCTGCACGAGCCGCGCTTCCAGGGCATTGCGCTCCACGTAGCGCATCAGCGTGAGCAGATACAGGTCTGACTGGACCAGGCACGCCTTGTAAGGTCCCTGCCAGATGCGCCCAGATGTGCCGTACTTGGCGTGGTAGTGGCGCACATGAGTCGTGCACAGCCAATGGATCCATCGCGAGATGCTGGCGGCGTGCGCCGGCTGCACCACCAGGTGGAAATGGTTGGGCATGAGGCAGGCTGCGAGGATCGGCAGTTCCTCGTGCTCCTGTGCCTTGGCCATCAGGGCGATGAATGCGGCGTAGTCCGCCGTTTCGTGGAACACCTCGGCGCGGCGATTCGCGCGGTTGAGGACGTGGTAGCAGTAGTTCGCAACGATGGCGCGCGGTGGGCGTGGCATACGCAGAGGGTAGTTCCCGTTCCGCGCGCCGCTGAGCGCAAAAACTGCCCTGTTCACTTTGATAGGGCGAGGGACATGCCTTGTCATCCAATGGCAGGTTCGGCACCAATCAGGCATTTGGGGCCAATCCCCATTACACTCGCGCGCGCATGATCAAACTCACGCGTTATCAATGGACCGTCTTCATCGCGGCCTGGCTCGGCTGGGGCTTCGACATCTTCGACGGGCTGCTGTTCAACTTCGTCGCGCCCAACGCAATTCCCACCTTGTTAGGTGTGCCCATCGGCGGCGACGAAGCCAAGGCCGCGCTGCCGTACTGGACCGGGATCCTCAATTCGCTGCTGCTGCTGGGCTGGGCCGCCGGCGGCGTGATCTTCGGGCCGATCTCGGATCGCTTCGGCCGCAAGCGCGTACTGATGCTGACCATGCTGCTGTACGCGCTCGGCACGGCCTCCTGTGCCTTCGTCACCGAGATGTGGCAGCTGATCCTCTGCCGGATCATCGCCAGCCTCGGCATCGGCGGGGAGTGGGCCGCGGGTTCGGCCATGGTCGCCGAAGTGGTGCCCGAGGATCAGCGCGTCGAGGCCGGTGCCTTGTTGTACACCTCCGCGCCGCTGGGGCTGTTCCTCGCAACCTTCGTCAACTCCGAGGTGGCCGGCAACTGGTTCGCGCACGACCCGGCCATGTCCTGGCGCTACGTGCTGTTGTTCGGCCTGGTTCCCGCGGCCGTGGCCTTCGTGGTGCGCGCCTTCGTGCGCGAGCCCGAGCGCTGGGCTTCGGCGACCGCGCACGCGGCACCCGCACGGGTGCGCGAAATCTTCGCGCCCGGGGTGCGCGCGCGCACCGCCAGCGCGCTCATCGTGACCCTGGTCGCGCTGATCACCTGGTGGACCTGCAACGCCTTCCTGCAGGCGCTGTGCAATTCGCTGGCCGGCGCGGAAGCCGTCGCGCGCGGCCTCGACCCCGCGGCCACCGCCGCGCTCAAGCAGCACTGGATCAAGCTGGGCACCACCTGCTTCAACTGGGGCGGCCTGATCGGCACGCTGTTGACGATTCCCATCGCGAAGTACCTGGGCCGCCGCAAGCTGTTCTTCATCTATTTCACCGGCAGCGCGCTCGCGGTCATGGCGGCCTGCGGCCTCGAAATCCCCTCCGAGACGCGCCTGTACCTGTGGTTCTTCATCGGGCTCACCGTGTTCGGCGTGTTCGGCTGCTTCCCATTCTATCTACCCGAGCTGTACCCGACGCGGCTGCGCTCCACCGGCAGCGGCTTCTGCTACAACATCGGCCGCGTGATCACCGCCGGCGGCGTGTTCGCCGTCGGAGCGATCGCGCAGGGTGCCAAGGGCGATCCGAAGATCATCCTCGACACGCTGTTCGTGATCGGCTTCGTGCCCATCGTCGGCCTGCTGCTGCTGCGCTGGGTGATCGAGACCCGCGGCCAGACCATGCCCGACTGACGCACCCCAGGGTTGATAGGTGCCGTAATCGTCGAAGCTGGCCGCGGCCTTCGTCCTCGCAAAAGTGAGGATCAGGGTTGGTAGGCGGAGAAATCGTCGAAATCGGTTGCCGCCTTGAACATGGCGGGCCCCGAGTTGCCGCGCGCCAGCGAGTCGTCGGTGGTCTCGAGCCGCAGCGCACCGTTGACATAGGCGCGCAGCGTGTTGCCGACGGCATCGATGCGCAGCTGGTACCAGGTGGCCGGCAGTACCGGGAAGGGCGCGCTCGCGAGCGTGCTCACGGTGCCGTTGACCACCTTGCGCAGGCTCACGGTGTTCGAGCTGCGCAGCGACAGGAAATAGAAATTCTGGTCGTCGACATGCCGCGCCATCAGGCCGAACCAGCGTTCCTGCGTGCCCGTGGGGGTGGCGAAAGTGTCGAGGCGTGCGCGCACGCGCACGATCTGGTCGTCGGCCGGCACGCCGATGCTGGCGCGCGCGTCGCCGGCCACCGAGCTCTGGCTGTAGATGGTCGAGGTGCCGATGCCGAGATTCCAGAATCCGAGTCCGGTATGGGTCCACGGGCCGGGGCCGGCCTCGAAGTTGGTGGTGTACATCGTGGTCTTGAGTGTCGGGCTGACGATCACGTTGTCGAATTCGGCCTGGGAGCGATCGGTGAGCAGCGCGGCACGACCGTGCGAAGCTCCCGCGCTGTCCGCGTCGACGATGAGTCGCCCATCCACGAGCAGCCGGTGCAACGTGCCGATGGATTCGAAACGCACGCGGTAGTTGCGGCCCGGTACCATTCGAAACGCCGCCGACGCCAGCAACTTTTGCGTGCCACTGGCGGTGCGGTGCAGTTCGACGCGACCGTCGCCGCGCAGCACGGCGGCGAAGAAATTCTCCGGGCCCTGGTAGCGGGTCGCGAGACCGACGCTGCTGGAACCGGTGGCGAAGCGGATCACGCGCAGGTCGGTCTCGATGGCCTCGCCGGTGAAGTCGGAGTCGTCGAGGACTGCGCGGGTCGCGATCGCGATCTCCGTCTGGCGCAATACTCGCGTGACGCCACGCGGCGCCGTGCCGAAAGCGCTGCCGGCACTGATGCTCCAGCCCGTGCCATTGCCGTCGGCGAACGTGTCCTGGATGCGCGCCGGCGCGCTGAGCGTCGCCGGCAGCTGGAAGTAGTGCACCAGGCCATTGCCGTTGTCTCCCACCAGTACGCGCCGGCCGCTGATGGAGATCGCCTTTCCCAGCGACGCGCCGTTCCGGGCGGCCAGCACCGCCACGTGATCGAAGCTGCCGTTGCTGCGCCGCTGGAACACGTTGACCACGCTGGCGTTGCGGTCGTAGCTCCAGGCGTGTTGCAACAGGAACTGGTCGGTGTGCGCGAAGCTGCCCGCCGGTCCCGAGCCCATGAAGCTGTCGAGTGCCTGGATGCGCGAGTCGAGCTCGAAGCCGAAGGCCGGCACTTCGCGGAATAGATAGGTGCCGCTCTCATTGCCGCCGGCCACGAACACGTCCGGCCCGCGTATCGCGACCTCGTCGCCGAAACGAGTGGCGCCTTCGGGCGGCCGCACGCCGGCGAAGGGGAAGGGGTTCCAGCCCTGGGCGCCGTCGTCATGGAAGATGAAGGCCTCGGGGACCGGGTCCTCCTCGCCGTCCGGTTGCATGACGACGGCCCACGGACCGGAAAGATCGGCGGGTCCCCCGCGGAACTCGTCATCGCCGCCGGCCGCGCGTTGCTTGCCCTCGAGCACCGCGGCCGTACGCCAGGTGCCGCTCGAATCCTCCTGGAAAACGAGTCCGTTCCAGGGCGCGGTGCCGTCGCCGCTCAGCGCGCGGCCGCCATCGACGACCAGGTGATTGCCGGGTCCGTCGACGCTGAGCTCCGCGGGCTGGCGCACCCAGCCAGTGGCGGTCAGTTTCCAGATGTCGGTGCGCGCCGTCTGCACGGCGGCGAGGCCGTTCTGCATGGCGACCGCCAGCGGAATCGGGAACGTGCGTATCTGCTGGGTCTCCTCGAGGCGGCGCACCAGCTCCCAGCGCGTGCCGTTGCGGTGGAACATGAACGCGGTGGCGAAGTCCTGCCGCAGCGTCGGGTCGCCGCCCTGGTCTTCGACGCTGCGTGATGCGGTGGCGAGCGCGTAGTCGCCGTCGATGGCCACGTCGGTCGCGAAGCCGTCGTAGGCGGGGTCCGGTGTACCGAAGGTGGACAGGGGCTCCAGCGTCACCGGTCGCGCGGCGGCAGTTTCCGACCAGAAGCCGGTGGTGGCGGCGCAAAGCAGTGCAACACGGAACGCGGAATGCATGGAGACCTTGGGCTGAGCCCGTTGTAGAGCTAGGAACCTGCAAGTTGCTTGCCACGGGAGTCGTGGGGCCGCCGGGGCGTCGCGCGCGACGACAGAGGCGGCGGGGCCCCGCACGCGCAGATCGCGCGCAACTATTGCGCAGGCGTCGGAAAAAAATTACGCGGGTCCTACAACCGCACTGCGGTAGTAGTTAGTCGGCGGCCGCCCGTCCTACAGGCTGGCGGAGATCTCGGCGCTGTAGGTGCGGCGCGCGTACGGGTGGAACGCCCAGTACCGTTCGTTGCCGAGATTGTCGACGCCCAGGGAGGCGGTCACGTGGCCGATGACCAGGCGCAGTCGCGTGTCGTAGACCAGGTAGTGGCTGGTGCCCGTATAGGAATTGCCGTGCGGATCGGCGTTGTCGAGGGTGTTGAACTGCTGGCCGCTGTAGCGCGCGCCGAAGGTGGCGGACAGGCGCTCGCGCAGGCGCCAGGTGGCCAGCGCGGTGGCGCGCCAGTCGGGCACGCGTGGCTGGCTGCTGCCCACGCTGGCCGGGAAGGCGTCGTTCTCGACGATGCGCGAATGCGCGTAGGTCGCGCTGCCCGAGAGTTGCAGCGATTCCAGCGCACGCCATTCGCCGGCGAGTTCCAGGCCGCGCGTGCGGATCCGCCCGACGTTCTGGATGGTGGTCACGGTGGCGCCGGACGACACGTTCACCTGCGAGTACAACGCGTCGCGCGTGTCCTCGAAGAACAGCGTGGCGCGCAGGTTGCCGTGGTCGAAGTCGTTGACGGCCGAGAGTTCGGTGGTCCAGGAACGCTCGGGGGCGAGGTCGGGATCGTTGTTGACGATGTCGCCCTGCGAGATCGAACCCTGGTACAGCTCGGACACGGTGGGCAGGCGCACGGCGCGACCCAGCGACGCCTTCAACGTGGTGATCGGCGTGGCCGCCCACGACAGCGCCAGCTTCGGAGACCACCAGGTCCCGGAGCGCGAATCGAACGGCAGGGTCTGCGTGGCGTTCGAGAGCGCGCCGTCTTCGGCGCGCCAGTGCTCGAGGCGCAGGCCGACCGTGGCCTGCCATTCGCGCGCCAGCTGCCAGCTGTCCTGCGCGAACGCACTGGTCAGGCTGGTTTGGCCACGAAACGCGGAGACGCGCGCGCCGGCGCCGCCATCGCGCCAGTCGTCGGTGCCGAAGATCTCGGTGCGCAGTTTGTAACGATCGTTCTGCAGCCCCAGTTCGACCAGGTGGCCGCCGCGGGCCGGGTCGCCATGCCAGCTGGTGCGCAACGCCAGCGTCGACCAGCCGGTGCCGGATTGATCGGCGATTCGCCCCGCGCCACCGCTCGCGGCCGCGGGCATCGCCACCACCGGCGAGCGCGTCTGGTCTTCGTCGTAGTCGTACAGGCTGGCCGCCGCCTCGAAGTCCCAGTTGCCGGCGCGCCGCTTGCGCAGCGACAGGCCGTGCATGAAATGCGTGAGAACCTGGCTGCTGGGTCCCATGTCGGTGGGGGCCAGCGCGTACGAGCGGCCGTCGATGTTCACGGTGCCGGAGTAGATGGGCGTGCCGTTCGCATCTCGCATCCAGGTGTCGGCTCTGCGCTCGGCGTCGTTGTGCCAGGTGCCGAAGGTGTAGGCGAGTTGCAGGGTGTCGTCGAAGTCGTGCGCGAACTTGAGCTTGGCATGGTCCTGCACGGTCTCGATGCGATTGGTGGCACCCAGCAGCCACCAGTCCTGGTTGCGCGGATTGCGCGCGGCCAGCGCGCCGGTGACCGGCGTGCCCGCGGTGCCCGCCACGCCTTGCGACAGCAGCCGCGTCGCGTAGGCGATCGGGTGGCTGTCGCTGTCGAGGCGGTTGAAATTCAGCCACCACGAGGAATCGCCGTGCACGTCGCCGTACGTTGCGCTGGCCTGCCAGCCGCCGAAGTCGTCGTGGGTTTCGTAGACGTCGAAACCCTCGACGAAGGTCGACACCGAGGCGCGCAACTCCAGCGACTCCGGCATGCGCGTGACGTAGTCCACGACGGCACCCACGGAATTCCCGGGGTAGGCCGCGGAGAACGGGCCATACAGCACGTCGACGCGTTCGATTTCCTCGGGCGTGACCAGTCCCCAGCGCGGCGTGAACGAGGCGCCGTTGCCGAGCAGGTTCGACAGCAGGATGCCGTCCGCATACACCAGCGAACGTGCGCTGTTCTGCGTGCCCGAAGCGCGGCTGGCGAGCACCGCGTGGTCGAAATCGCCGACGTAGCGCTTGCGCACGTTGAGGCTGGGCAGGTACTTCAGCGCGTCTTCGGCGTCGGTGGCATTCACGGTGCGCGCCACGGTCTCGCCGCTCACGCCCTCGATGGTGGTCGGGATCTGCGTGGGCAGCGAACTCGGCCGGCGCGCCACGACGGTGACCACGCCCATGGACTCCGACATGGCGTTCTCGGCGGCGGGGGGCGCGTCGCGTGCCTCGATGGCGAGCTGCACGGTGATCGAGCCCGCCTTGCGGAAGTTCAGCGTCAGCGGCACGAACTGGCCGAGCACCAGCGGCGACTTGAGATCCACCAGCATCAGGTGGATCGCGCCCGGCTCGACTTTCACCGTGGCGCCGGGCGCGATCGAGACCTCGGTGAGCGGCCGCATGCGCGCCATGCCCTCCGAGATCGTGGTCTGGTGGAACTGCACCGACGCGGCGGCCGGAGTGGTCGCGCTGGTGAGCACCTCGGGCTCGGTGCCATTGTTGGTGATGGATAGATAGGCCACGCCCATGGGCATGCCGGCAGCGGTGGGCCGTGACCAGGGGTGGCCGATGACGAGCGTGCCCAGCTCGAATTGATGGGCGAACGCCGGCGTGACCCACAGGGCCGCGTAAACAATGAATCGACGAAACATGAAAGCTCCCGCGCAAACAGGAAACTCACGCCACGGCGTGAGGACTGACCGAAGGTCAGGCTTGCGGGGGAGCGCGCGCTTCCTGCGAACGCAGCAGCGGCGTGAAGGCCAGCTGGGCATCCGCGGGAACCAGGAGCACCGGCGGCATCGCCGGTGCAGAGAAATCGTAGAACGCGAACGGCGCGCCCAGCACGGGCGAGAGACAGTGCTTGCACTGCAGGCGATGTTCGCCCGGCAACTGCTGGCCGTCTGGGAATTCGATGCGTTCGCGGCGCGCCTTGTCCTGCGAGCACATGGCGATGGTGGCCGACATGCCGTTTTCGCCGGAGATGCTCATGAAGCCGGCGGGCATGAATGCGCGCGCCGCCAGCGCGGCCAGGATGACCGGCATGACCCAGTAGCGGAATCGCAGAGTGCGCAGGCGCTTCACCGGCCGAATCCTAGCCGATGGCCTGGCCGGGGCCCAGATGTTTCCGCGCGGTTTCGATGAAACGTTGGCGCGCGAACGCGTGCTCGACGATGGGCGGTGGGTAGTCGTGTCGACCGACACCGGCCTCGGCCAGCACCGCAGCGGGCGCGGCATGCGGCGCATGGATGTAGCGCGCGGGTAGTCGGGCCAATTCCGGGACCCAGCGGCGGACATATTCACCGTCCGGATCGAACTTCTCGCCCTGCGTCTGCGGATTGAAGATGCGGAACCAGGGTTGTGCATCGCAGCCACAACCCGCCGACCACTGCCAACCCATGTCGTTGTTGGCCCAATCGCCATCGGTCAGCAATTCGAAGTAGTGGCGCTCGCCGCGACGGAAATCGATCAGCAGGTGCTTGGCGAGGAAACTCGCCGCGATCATGCGCGCGCGGTTGTGCACGAAGCCGGTGGCGAGCAACTGCCGCGCGGCGGCGTCGACCACTGGATAGCCGGTCCTGCCCTCGACCCAGGCCTGCCAGCCGCGCTCGTCGTCGCACCACGGGAAGTCGCGCCACTCGGCGCGAAAAGGTTGCTCGGGCAGGGCCGGACGATCGAACAGCGTCGAGTGCGCGAACTCGCGCCACAGCAGCTCGTTCTGGTAAACGCGCAGCGCATCCGGCGACAGCTCGCGCAGTGCTCTATCTACCGCGTGCCACACGGTACGCACGGAGAGCGTGCCGAACTTGAGATCGGCGGACAGGCGGCTGCTGCCGGGCAGGTCCATGCGGTTGCGGAGTTCGTCGTAGTCCTTCGCGTCCCCGGCCAGCCAGGACTTGAGCCTGGCACGCGCTTGCCGCTCACCGCCAACCTGGATGCGCGGGTTGTGCGGCAGATTCAGCGACGCGAGCGAGGGCAGTGCGATGCCCGGTGTCTTCACATCCTCGGGCAGCGGCGGAAGTTTGCGGGGCGCCGGCAGCGGCGCAGCGACTTCGATGTCGCGGTGAAAAGCGCGCGCGAAGGCGCTGAACACCGAGTAAGGTTCGCCGCCGCCGGTGCGCAGCGATCCAGGTCGACCCAATGTCTCGGTGTCGAACAGCTCGAGCGGAACGTGGAGTCGCTCGGCGACCCGCCGGTCGCGCTGTCGCCCCACCGGCGCCACCCAGCTCTGCGCGACGACGCGATCGACCTTCCAGCGACGCGCCAGTTGCGGGACCACGTCCACGCTGCGCCCGCCGACGATGATGAGGCGCGAGCCCGCGTGCTCCAGGTTCGCGGCCAGCGAGGCGATCGATTCGAGCAGGAACTGGATGCGAAACGGCGTGCGGCGCGCGCTCGCGGGCCGCAAGAAGTGCTCATCGAGCACGAACAGGGGAATGACATCGCCGCCCTCGTCACGGGCGGCGCGCGCCGCCTCGGCCAGCGGCGCGTGATCCGCGATGCGCAGATCCTTGCCGCGGAACCAGACGAGGGTACGCAGGGCTACTTGCTGACCACGCGCAGCTTGCGCAGCAGCTGCCGATCGACGTAGGTGCGGCCGTCCAGCACCAGGCGATCCTGGTACTGCTGCAGCTGGTGCATCCAGAACATCACGATGATGCAGGACACCAGCGCGGTGAGCGTGGCGTTGAATGTGATGCCGAGGCCCATGGTGACGCCGGAGATGTCGCCACCCATGGCGCCCTGCGCTTCCTGCAGCGCCGCGCCGATGCCGCGCACCGTACCGACGAATCCCACCGCGGGGATGGCCCAGGCCGTGAATCGCACCATCGATAACTTGGTGTCCATGCTCGCGGCTTCGAAATCGCATTCATCGCGTACCGCCTCGGCGGCGTCCTGCACGCTGCGCGTGGCGCCGAACCGGTTGTACGCCACCATGAGCAGCCGCGGCACGAAGCCGTCCTGTTCTTCGCGCGGCAGGTTCTCCAGTGGCCGCGAATACACGCGCGCATCCTCGGGCAGCACCACCTGGGCTTCGCCGAGCTTCACGTAGTCCTTGTCGAGCAGCTTGCGGTCCTTGTTGGTGATCCAGGCCTGCCGGCCCAGCAGGAACAGCGCCCACATGCACAGCGTGACGCACAGCTCCTGCTCATGGTCTTTCAGGATGACGTACACCGAACGCAGCTGGATGACCTGGTGCTTGACGTCCTGCTTGTTGACCACGGTGATGCGCTGGGACAGCACCGCCTCGGCGCGCGGCCGGATGATCAGCGTCCAGATGCTGTGCATGACGATGACCGAGAGCAGCAGCGCGCTGATGCTGTAGACCGCGTCGTCGAGGACCCAGTGCGGCCGCTCCTGTCGTTTGGCGGCAGTCTTGTCCAGGGTCAGGTTGCTTTCGGTGGCCATGAAGGGACGTCTCGCTCCGGTACTTAGACCGAATAATTGTGGCTCAAAAACCTAATCGTTAGTCGGCTTGCCGGATCAATAAGTTCCGTGGCGCTGTGACCGGATTGTAACCACGTCGTTACTCGGGCTACTACCCGCTCGCTGATAGCATGGCCGCCCGGTTTTACTTACGCATCCCCGAATGTCCATCGCGCTCGATCAAGTCACCAAGCGGTATCAGGATCAACCGGTCGTCAACGACGTTTCGATCGAAATGGATGAGGGCGAGTTCTTCGTCCTCCTGGGGCCCTCCGGCTCGGGAAAGAGCACCCTGTTGCGGGCCATTGCCGGCCTCACGGGCATCGACCATGGCCGCGTTTCGCTGCATGGACGCGACGTGACCCATGTCCGGGCGCGTGACCGGGGCGTGGGATTGGTATTCCAGAACTACGCGCTGTTCCGGCATATGACCGTCGCGGACAACATCGAGTTTGCCTTGCGCGTCCGGCGCATGAAGCGCGCCGACCGGATTGCCCGCCGCAAGGAGCTGCTGAAACTGGTGGCTCTCGAAGGCCTGGACGAACGCCTGCCGGGCCAGCTTTCCGGCGGCCAGCAGCAGCGCGTGGCCGTGGCGCGCGCGCTGGCGCACAAGCCGCAGGTGCTGCTGCTCGACGAACCCTTCGGCGCGCTGGACGCGAAGATCCGCGAAGAGCTCCGCCGCACCATCCGCTCGGTGCAACGCGAGCTCGGCATCACCACCGTGCTGGTCACGCACGACCAGGAAGAGGCCTTCGCGCTGGCCGATACCATCGGCGTCATGAACCACGGCCGCCTGCTCGAGGTGGGCCATCCACACGACCTGTATGCGCAGCCCGCGACGCGATTCGTCGCGACCTTCCTCGGTGCCGCCAACCTGCTCTTGGCGCGCCAGGGTGCCGAAGGAATCCGTTTCGGCGCCACACCCGTCACCGCCGAAGGCTCGGAGCGACTGCACGGCAGTCGCGAGCACGAAGTGGTCGCGGTGCTGCGGCCCGAGGAAGTCGAAGTCGCCACCACGCGTGAGCAACTTTCTTCCAATTACATCGCGCGCGGCGCGGTCGAGGAGATCCAGTTCACGGGTGCGCTCGAGCGCTTGCGCGTCCGCCTGCTGGACGAGCCCAGCGCGGCGCAATTGCTGGGCTCGGGCAGCGCGGCCGAGGCGCGCGTCGAGGTGACCCGCACGCAACCTGAACGTCGCGAACTGCCGCTGCGCCCGGGTACGCAGGTGGCGCTGGGCGCGCGGCGCCTGCACGTCCTGCCGACACCGATCTCGAGCTTCCTGGCCTGTGCACCCACCGAGGCCGAGGCCGAGCTGCTGGCCCGCGAGCCGCTGCTCGAGGGACTTTCGACCCGCATGAAGACGCGCGTCAGCGTGCGCGCCATCGATGGATTGCAGGGCACGCCCGTGCCGTTCGCCGGAGTGGCCGCGATCGCCGCCGGCGACCAGGCGGCGCCGACGGTGGAATGGCTGCTCAAGCACGGTGCCGCGGAAGTCCTGGTGCTGCCGCGTAACGCCCCCAGCCCGACGCGCGTGTACATCCACTGGACCGACGAGGCCGTGCGCCGCGCCACGCTGGCGGTGTCAGCCAGCCTGCTGCGTCACGTGACCGCCGAAGCCGTCTATCTCGGGATCGTGCCCGAGGGCCCGCAGGGCACCGGCCGCGCGGCTCCCATGCGCAGGTTGCTGGATGCGCGCTCGGAAGCGCAGCAGAGCCACGGCCTCGAAATGCGTACCGAGCTCGCGATCGGCGAGACGGTGGCAGAACTCACCCGCAATCTCTCGGCCGGCACGGCGCAGATGCTGGTGCTGGGTATCACCGACATCGACGAAGCAGGCACGGCGTACCGCAGCCTGCTGGCGGCGCAACCCGGCTGGCCCGTGCTCATCGTCTACCGTCCTCCCGAGCTTGGCGTACGCACCAGTCCCGAGATCGCGGCATGAAGATGGTGGGGCAGAAGGAGCCCAACGTTCTCCCGGGATTCGGGATCACGCTGGGCTTCACGACGTTCTTCCTGTGCGCCATCGTGCTGTTGCCGCTGTCGGCGCTGGTGCTCAAGGCGGCGGGCATGGATTTCGCGCGTTTCGTCGACGTCATCACCTCGCCGCGCGCGCTGGCTTCCTACCGGCTGTCGTTCGGCGCGTCGATGCTCGCGGCCAGCATGAACATGGTGTTCGGCTTCGGCATTGCCTGGTCGCTGGTACGTTACGACTTTCCGGGTCGCAAGTTCGTCGATGCCATCATCGACATGCCGTTCGCGCTGCCCACGGCGGTGTCCGGCATCGCGTTGACCACGGTGTTCGCCGCCAATGGCTGGATCGGCCAGTACCTCGAGCCGATGGGAATCAAGGTGGCGTACACGTGGATCGGCATCACCGTGGCGTTGACGCTGATCGGCATGCCCTTCGTGGTGCGTACCGTGCAGCCGGCGCTGGCCGAGGTGAACCGCGATCTCGAGGACGCGGCCGAAACTCTGGGCGCCGGTCGCTTCTATGTGTTCCGCCGCATCATCGTTCCCACGGTGTTGCCGGCATTGCTGACGGGATTCACGCTGGCCTTCGCGCGTGCCGTGGGCGAGTACGGCTCGGTGATCTTCATTGCCGGCAACATGCCGATGAAGACCGAGATCACGCCGCTGCTCATCGTGATCCGGCTGGAAGAGTTCGACTACGCCGGCGCCGCGGCGCTCGGCGTGGTGATGTTGTCCATCTCCTTCGTGATGCTGCTGGCCATCAACCTGCTGCAGGTGTGGGGCCGCAAGCGTCTCATGGTGTCGCGCTAGTGGCCGGTCCCAATACCAGCGAAGCCATTGCGGCCGAGCTCGCGACGCGGCCGGGCCATGCCAACAAGCGCTCGACGCTGATCCGCTGGCTGGTGATCGGCGTGTCGATGACCTTCCTCGGCGCCTTGCTGGCGGCGCCGCTCGCCGCCGTGTTCGCCACCGCGCTTCACAGCGGGTGGGCCGCATACTTCCAGAGCTTCGCCGACCCGGACACGCGCGCCGCCATCCGCCTCACGCTGACCACGGCGGCCGTGGTCGTGCCGCTGAACACGCTGTTCGGCATCACCGCCGCCTGGTGTATCGCCAAGTTCGAATTCAAGGGCAAGAGTTTCCTGATCACGCTGATCGACCTGCCGCTGGCCGTATCGCCGGTGGTCTCGGGACTCATATATGTATTGCTGTTCGGCCTGAACGGCTGGTTCGGCGCGTGGCTGCAGGAGCACGAGATCAGCATCGTGTACGCGCTGCCGGGCATCATCCTCGCCACCATGTTCGTGACCTTCCCGTACGTGGCGCGCGAGCTGATCCCGCTGATGCAGCAGCTCGGCAACGACGAGGAAGAGGCCGCCATCACGCTGGGCGCCGGCGGCTGGTTCACGTTCTTTCATGTTACGCTGCCGCGCATCCGCTGGGGCCTGGTGTACGGCGTCATCCTCTGCAACGCGCGCGCGATGGGCGAGTTCGGCGCCGTCTCGGTGGTCTCCGGCAACATACGTGGACTAACTACCACGATGCCGCTGCACATCGAGATCCTCTACAACGAGTACAACTTCGTCGGGGCGTTCGCGGTCGCTTCGATGCTTTCCATGCTCGCCGTCGTCACGCTGGTCATCAAGACGCTGGTGGAGCGCTCCGGGTACCGCCGCCGATGAAGCGCAACAGCCTCGGGTGGTGGCTGGCGGCCAGTAACGTGGTCATCGTGCTGCTGGTCGCGGCCGGCATTTCCTTCTTCGCCATCGACATGCTGCGCGACCTGGCCGACGGCCAGCAGAAGATCCGCGTACAGCTGGCCGGCGCCAACTCGCGCGCCGAGATCACCCGCCTGGGCGAGGACACGTTGACCTACGCGCGCGTGCTGGCCGAGCGCCCGCCGCTGCGCCGCCTGGTCTCGGAGGCCGGGCGCGAGGACCTGCCGCAATTCCTGCGCCGCTTCTGCGAGACCAGCGAGCTCGATGCGTGCGCGGTATTCGACGGCGCCCAGCTGGTGGCCGCCAGCGGGCCGGAGCTGCCCTGGACGCAGCTGTACACCGTGGCAACCGAGCAGGGCGAGCGCTTCATGGCGGTGCCCACGGGCACGCAGTTCTCCGTGGTCGGCGCCACGGCCAAACTACCGGCGCAGTATTCCTCGTTCACCGTCCTGGTGGTGCACCTGCTGGACGAAAACCTGGCGCGGGTGCTGTCCGAACACACCGGCCTGCCGGTGCGCATCCTGAATTACCGCGCCTTCAACGCCACGCCGGTCAATGAATTCACCTCGCTGCACTCGCAGGCGCTGGCCGACGGCCGTTTCGCCGTGCAGCGCATCGATCCGCTGGGGCTGTACGCCTCGAGCTTTCCGATCTTTTCATCGAGCGGCGAGGGCATCGCGCTGATCGAGACGCGCGCTTCGTCCACCGAGACCGACCGCGCCGTGAGTTCGCTGGTGTGGCGGCTGATCCTCACCGCCGTGGTGTTCGCCGTGCTCGCCGTGATCGCCGGCGTGTTGCTGGGCTGGCGCGTGACCAGGCCCACCGAGGCGCTGACCAACGCGGCCTTGCGCCTCGGCCAGGGCGACTTCGCCACCTCGATCCCGACGGCCGGCCCGGCTGAAATCGGCCAGCTCGCGCGCACCATGGACGACATGCGCCGCAACCTCGTGGACGTGAACGCCGAGTTGCGCCAGCGCGAAGCCGAGGCCCAGGTGGTGCTCGAAGCCGTGGTCGAAGGTGTGTACGCAGTCGACGAGGAACGGAACATCCGTTATCTCAATCCGCAGGCCGCCAGGTTGCTGGGGATCGAGGCCAGTGACGCGATCGGCCGGTTCTGCGGCGACGTGCTCAAACCCTGCGGCCCGCCCGGATCCCCGGGCACGCGTCCCTGCGCAACCACGGCCTGCCCGATCCTGCGCGCGCGGCAGTCCGGCAGCGCGCAATCGGTGGAGCAGCTGCAGACCCGCTCGGGCAATCGCCAGACCGTGATCAACAGCTCGCGCGTGGTCGACGGCCTGCAGGTGCAGGTCATGCGGGATGAAACCGAGCTCGAAGGCGTGCGCCGCGCGCGCGACACGGTGCTCGCGAACATCGGCCACGAGTTCCGCACGCCGCTCGCCGCCCAGCTCGCGTCGATCGAGCTGCTGCGCGAAGGAATCAAGGACAGCCCGCCGGAAAAACTCGAAGAGCTGGTGCTGTCGCTCGAGCGTGGCACGCTGCGGCTCACGCGGCTGATCGACAACCTGCTGGAAAGCGTGCGCATCGAGGCCGGGCAGGTCGACGTGCGTCGCC
>Ga0070665_100001398_pt1 | contig 28355 bp, 24 predicted proteins | sample KBSS13metaG_FD_65862 | JGI IMG/M metagenome (GOLD analysis project Ga0070665, IMG submission 65862) | Switchgrass rhizosphere microbial communities from Kellogg Biological Station, Michigan, USA - KBS S1-3 metaG | ecosystem: Host-associated > Plants > Roots > Rhizosphere > Soil ... | reverse complement strand
GCACTGATCCCGTTGATCGCAAGTTTCACAACCGGTGCTACCTACTTCATCGCGGTAGAGCTTTGGCTCTTGGTCCGTAGGCTGACGAGCAAATAAGGGCGGCCTTCACCGTACGGCTACCGCGGACCGGGCGGGCCGACGGGAGCCGCCTTCGATAGCCGCCGCTCAGGCGCCCGAGTTGGGGCGTCGGAAGCGGTCGTTGGTACATCATAATGACGGCGCACTTGATGCCGGGACCTGGGAGAAACTCAGCATCCGCCAAGCCTTCGGCGAACGACAACTCTGATGGGAAGCTGTCAGCGCGCGACGTTCGGCCCTCCATTGCATACTGTGGACTGTCGGCCCTAGCGAGGCCCACGGGAACATCGCCGAAGATCGCCTCTGCGCCCCGCCCCGAAAACCATCGAAAAACGGGGTGAAAGTCTCTGGTCAGGTAAGCTCAAGCGGCTCGAATTGGGCGAACATGTCGCGCGCTTCCGGAAGCTCATGGAGCGGCACATAGTCGCACACGGCGGCGTAACGCTCCCACATCGCCAGCACTTGGGGATGCGTATGGGCGGTGTTGATCGCGCCGTCGTGCCACTCGAACACCTCCACGATGATCCCGCCCTTCGATCGCATCGCAAGCGCCGGACGATCGGTGGCAAGGGCAAGCCCACGTAGCTCGGACACATGGTCACGAGTCAGCGCCAGCAGTTCATCCTCTTTGCCCGGCTTTGGCCGATATGCCACGATTACCATGTCACCCATGCGCTTCCTCCATGCTATCGCAGCATGAAGTAAGGCGCTGAGTCGTGTCGAGTGAATGATCGTGAGCTCTCCCAAAGCGAATGGCCATGGTTTTGCCCGTCAGATACGGGTTCTGGAAATGGCCGCTTTCCTGATCCCCACCTGATACCTACGGGCTGTTCGGGCCCACGGCGATCATTCCCAGAGCTTGCGGCGATGCTTAGCTTAAAAACGGCCGTGTCAGGGGCAGAATTTGGAGATGTGCGGATGCGGGCGCTGCTTGTTGGACTAGGAGCGATGGCGATGGCTACGGCGCCGTCCACGGCATCGGCTCAGGCGACGACGCGCCAGTGCAGCGCGGTTGAAGAGGCCGGTCCTGCTTGCCTGCTCGCCAGCAAGCGACTTCCATTCTTACCTGGCAAAGTCTATTGGCACCTCGATCGATTTCCATCCGAGGATGCCGCCCACAAGGCAGCGATAGCAAGCAGCGTAGTGACCGCCGCGTTTGGCTCGACATGGCTTTTCACATTGGAGCAGGTTGGTTGGCGGCCGCGCGGCGGAGAGCACGTCTCTACGATTGGCCCGTTGCCGGTCACGCCCGCCTCGACTTATTCGGCAGAGTATCTGCGATCGATCTTTAATCCCGGCACTACGGCGCCGTTGCATGTCCACTCGGGACCAGAGGCATTCTTTGCCGTCAGCGGTGATACCTGCCTGGAAACGCCAGACGGCGTTCAAACCGGCCGCGGTCCGGGTAACAGCATGATGATCAAGGCCGGACCACCGATGCTGCTAATGGCGATCGGCAAGGTTCCCCGGCTGGGCTTTGCACTCATTCTCCATGACGCGAGCCAGCCTCCAACCACCCTCACCCAAGCATGGCACCCGACGGGGCTTTGCGCAAAGCAGCTTGCAACCGATCGAGTTCGATAGCGGTAAGTCTGTCTCCTACCCGCTGACTTCGAACTGCGGGTGAGCCGCGAGTGATACAATCGTTCTCTGTCAATGCAATGCGTGGACGGCGTGAGCGGCGTCGAGCCAGGATTCACGTGAATCGCCGCTAAAGCCGGGGATCTTTGGCACGCGACGATGCATCGATAGCGGATCGTCGAACATGGCACCGGTCAGCCTTTGCGAATATTGCTCAGTGGTTAATCACTCCTAAGCACTCGACCTATAGCCCGTCTGCATGAGACTGGCGACCATCACGAACTGGGCTTACGGCGTGACCGTCGTGTTGTCCCTCATTTCCGGGGGCACGATGCTGCTCGCGTCCCGCGCCCAGGATGAGGAACGCGCGGCGGTTGCCCAACGCGCCTCGCTCGATCGAGCCGCTGAAAAGATCGTGGAAGAGGAAGGTGCTCTGAGCGGTCTGGCTCGGCAATTCGTCATCAGCGGAGATGCACGCGATCTTGCCGCCTATCAGCAAGCAAGCCAAGGCCTGCGTTCGGTGGAGCAGCGCATGCGCGGCATGGTGGATGCAGGCGCATCGGCGGACGAGTTGGATACGCTCAAAGCCGGCATGCTAGCCATCGACGAGCTTCAGGACGAGCAGCAAGAAGCGATTACGGCACGCCGGAAAGCCGACAAGGCCTTGGCCATCGAACGGCTGTTCGGGGCCGATTACGAACGCGATCTCGACCGGGCCATGGCCCGGTTCGACCAGTTCCAATACCGGCTCGATCAGCGCACCGAAACCGAGGTTGCTGCTGCCACCGCCCTGTCGCGGCTGTGGCGGTCGGCCTCGGAAGCGGCGTTGGCCGTCACCGCCTTCCTGTTCCTCTGCGTGATGTATTTCATCTTCCGCAGGCGGGTAATCCATCCGGTGGTGAAGCTCAGCGATGTGGTGGCGCGGCTTGCTGCGGAAGATTACGCCGCCATCCCGCCCGAGTTCGCCCATGTCGACGAGATCGGGGACATGGCTCACGCCATCCGAACCTTTCGCGACAATGGTCTGGCGCGGCAAAGACTGGAGCAGGAACGCAGCAGGGATCGCGCCATGCGGGATCTGCTCTCGCGCATGACCCAGCGCATGCAGGCCAGCGACACCTTTCACGATCTCAAATCCGTGATCGAATGCTTTATCCCGGAGATCGCGCCCTCCTATGCTGGCAGGTTGTATCTGCTGGACGAAACCCGTCAGGTGATGGTCGAGGCTGGGTCCTGGCTCTCTCCCAAGCATTCCCAGCCGGAATTTCCACCCCTGTCTTGCTGGGCGCTGCGGCGCGGTCTGCCGCATCGGCCCGGCGGTGACGGCATCGATATCCCGTGCGGCCATATCGAGGAGCAGGATCGCTCCATCGACTCGATCTGCCTGCCCTTGACCTCTCAGCGCGAAACGCTGGGCCTGCTTTACCTGGAGCGTCATCGGTCCGGTGAGAGCGATGCGGCTTCCGAAGCCAATCTCACCGTGCTGGCGGAGAACATTGCCCTGGCCGTCGCCAACTTGCGCCTGCGGGATGCCTTGCGCACGTTGGCCATGGCCGATCCCTTGACCGGGCTAGCCAATCGACGCCACCTTGAGGCCGTGCTGGAAGTGGAAATCGCCATGGCTCAGCAACAGCATCACCCCCTCAGTTGCATCGTGATCGATGTGGATCATTTCAAACGCTTCAACGATACCTACGGTCATGATGCCGGTGACGCGGTGTTGCGCGAAGTGGCATCCGTCCTGAAAGGCTGCTTGCGGGATGGCGGATTTGCCGCGCGAGTTGGTGGCGAAGAGTTTCTTGTCCTGCTTCCCGGCCTCTCGGTGGAACAGGCCATCGACCGCGCGGAACTGATGCGTCAACGGATCAGCGATCTGAAGTTGCACATGGACAGCGGCGACCTGGGGACGGTGACCGCCTCATTTGGCGTTGCGGGCACACCGGAGATCTGTGACCCGCACAAGGTTCTTCAGACCGCCGATGCAGCCCTGCTCCGTGCCAAGAAAGCCGGACGCAATCGCGTTGTCTGCGCCCAGCCACGGCTGGACAAGGCGCACGGGTGACGCCCCAAAAGCTGACGTTCGCTGGCGGGGCGGAGGGCGTCGGCAGCGAGCCTTCGTTCATGATCCGGAACCGGTCGCTGAACTACTGATTCAACGCTGCTAACCGTCAGTTGCCCGTTTCGCTTCCGGACTGACCGCCGCGCTTTGGCGATATGCGCACTTTCCGCTTTCAGCGGGCGCGATACCGGGCAGACCTCCTGCGCATAGGCATTGAGCGTATTGGCCAGACTGTCCGGCACGAGGCTGTTGCGTGCATGTGTCCGTTCCGTGACCGGCCATTGGTTCATCGGCCATCTGGCGCACCGGCGTGGGCCACAGAGCTGGTTGGTGGATGATGCCGGGGTGCAGGCGCATGATGTGCCATGAGCCGCCCTCCCCACCATGGGCATCAATCGGGCCTACGGCTTTACCCTTAGGTGGAGGAACGTCGGGGCTTCAGCCCCCCCTCACCGCCGCCGCAGCCTTACCAGCGCCTCATCCAGCGCCGAAAGGAAGCTCGAGCGGTCGGTCTTGCTGAAGGGGGTGGGGCCGCCCACGGTGGCGCCGCCGGCGCGCAGGTCGGACAGGATGGCGCGCATGGCGATGGCGCTGCCGATCGAGGCGGTCGTGAAGGGGATGCCGTTGGGGGCAATGACGGTTGCGCCCTGTTTCAGGCAGCGTTCGGCCTGCAGGATGTCGGCCGTGATCACCACGGCATCGGCCGAGCTGTGGGCGACGATCCAGTCGTCGGCCGCGTCGAAGGCGGCGCTCACCACCTGGCGCGTGATCAGCGGATCGCGCGGCACGCGAATGGGGCTGTTGCTGACGACGATGACCAGCACGGCGTAGCGCGCGGCGACCTTGTAGGTTTCGTCCTTCACCGGGCAGGCGTCGGCATCGATCAGGATCTGCATCACTGGTAGTGCAGCGCGTTGTCGAACCCCGCATTGGTCTTGGTCATCTTCGCCAGCTTCCTGAGGTAGGCGCGGATGTGGCGTTCGAAGCGGCGGTCGTCGTGGGCGCCGGTGGCCGGATAGTCGTCTTGCCCCCAAAGGTCTTTCAGGCGCGCGGCAACGGTGGCTTGGTCGCCCTTGCGGGCGGCGGCCTGCACGGCGCGGCAGGCCCATTCCTCGGCGACGGCCTTGTCGTAGTCGTCGTGGGCGGAGTAGCCCTTCCGGTCCGCCGCGATCTGGTCGACGCGGGCTGCGGCGATGCGGCGTTCCAGCCACGCGCAGACCATTTCGCCGTCCCAACCCTTTGCCGTATCGCCCATGCCCTTGCCGTTGTCCTTTCCCGCTTCGCTGGCGCTAGCAGCGCCTAGTTGCCGTCGGCGTCGACGACGATCACCACGGGCTTGCCGCGCGACATCGGCTCCCATCCGGCCTGCAGCGCCGCGCGGATGCCCCGCGAGACCAGCGCGTCGCTGATCTGCAGGCGGCTGGGCGGCAGGCCCTTGAGCAGCCGCTTGGGGGTGGGAAATTCCAGCACGGCCTCGCGCGGGGCGCCCTGCCGCACTAAGGCCACGGCCATGCCCTTCCATCCCTCGGACTCGCTCCATTTCGGCTCGCGCCGCAGTTCCCAATCATGGGGCAGCGCGTCGATGATGACGGTGCCGGCCAGCCTGTGCGTGTTTGCCATGCCGACGCGATTAGCAGGTTTGCCCCATTACGCCATGCCCCCCCGCCCCATCGCGATGAGGGGACAGCTGGCGCCCGATCAGGGCTGGCGCTTCGCGGCCGGGCGCTTGTCCGCAGGGCGCTGGGCCAGCAGCGTCACGATCATGTCTTCCAGCTTGCGCGGGTCGATGGCGCGTACGACAATGGCTTTCTGTTCGCCCAGGCCCGGCTGGTAGTGCTCGCGCCACGACAGCGTATCGCCATAGGTGGCGCCGAACTGGGTGTCGTAGTCGACATAGAGCTGTTCCTGCTCGGTCGCAATCGACGGGTCGAGCAGCACCGCGGCGGCGATCTCGTCCCACATCGGGAAGCCCGGCTCCAGCGTGCCGAGCAGCTTGCCCACCTCGGGGGTGGCGGCCTTGATCGCGCGGGCAAGCAAGGCGGGGGTCAGTTGGGTCGCGGTCGACGGGTCGGCAGGGACCACGGTGATGTGCTGCCACGGCGCGCGGCTGACGATGCTGGCCGCCTCGGGGTCGAAGCGGATGTTGAATTCGCGGCGCGGGGTATTGGCATATTCGCGCTCGAACTCGCGGGCCGACTGGTCATCGAGCACGCGGTGCGGGTTGAAGCTGCCGCCCATGTAAACCAGCCCCTTGGCCAGGCTGGCGAATTCGGGATCGAGGCGCTGGGCGAGGGCAAGGTTGGTCATCGGCCCGCCCTCTACGATGGTGATCTGGCCGGGATACTTGTGGACCAGCTCGATCATCGTCAGCGCCGCCATGGTCGAGATGACGCGGGTTTTCGGCGCGCCCCACGGCAGGTTCGACAGGTCGTGCGGGCCATAATAGGGCGGGGTGGACTGCACGGTGGGCTCGACCCACTGCTTCATCCACGCGCCCTTCCAGGTCAGCTTGCCGAACAGCGCTTCCCAGCGCTCGGTTGCCTTCTCGGTGTTGAGCAGCGGGTAGATCGCGCCCTGCGCCACCGGCACGTCGGTGCGGCCCATGATCTCCAGCCCGCGCAGCTGGAACGCGGCGGCGCGCGGCGCCCACCAGTTGCCCGACACGCTGGTGACCGCGACGACGTCGACCGCCGGCGAATCCAACAGCATCATGTGCATGAGGGAAAAGCCCTCATCGTCGATGATCACCTTCTGCGGGCCGGGCGCATTCTGGGCAGGCGCGCTCTGGGCGGAAGCCGGCACCGAGACGAGCGCCGCGGCGGCAGCAAGAAGCGGGGTGAGAATGCGGGACAGGGCACGCTCGCGAGGCATGGGCGAAAACTTTCGGGGGAAGGCAAGGAAGAAGGGGCGCCGAACCGGTCGGCGCCCCCCTGGCAGGTCAGAACTTGAAGCGGACTTCGCCACCGATGATCCGCGGCTCGTTGAGCATCGCGGTCAGGTTGTTGAAGTCGATCGCGCCGACCACGCGAATCTGGTTGGTGATGTTGCGGGCAAACGCCGCCACCTCGTAGCCGCGATGGGTGTCGCGATAGCCGGCGCGCAGACCGCCTTCGAGGCTCGCCTTGCCGGTGAACTCGACCGATTCATAGAGGAACAGGTTCACCTTCGAGCGATACGACCAGTCGGTATAGGCGAAGACTTCCTTGTCCTGGCCGACCGGCACGGCATAGCCGACCGTCGCGTTGGCGATCCAGCGCGGGGCCTGCGGCAGCGGGTTGCGGTCGATCGAGGCCAGCGTGCTGCCGTTCACCGTCACCAGCGGATCGGTCACGGTGCAGCCCGCGCCGCAGGGCGCGACGAACAGGTTCTTGTCGCGCAGCTGGGTGAAGTTGTAGCTGCCGCCCAGCGTGATCTCGAGGTGCTCGACCGGCTTGGCGGCGAGTTCGGCCTCGAGGCCGTAGCCGATCGCCTTCTTGGCGTTGAGCAGGCGGGTGACGTTGGTGTTGCCGCCCACTGCGGTCAGCTGGATGTCGCGCGTGTCGAAGTAATAGGCATCGACCGAGAAGTTGAACAGGCCGGGCTGTTCAGTCTTGAAGCCGACTTCATACGAGGTGGTGGTCTGCGGGCGGGCCGCCGTGGCAACGCCGGCGGTGGTGTCGTTCTTGAGCGCCGCGCCGAGGTAGCCCGAGGCCACACGGGCATAGACGCTCGAACGGCCCGAGACCTTGTAGGTCGCGCTGCCGTCCCACGACAGGCGCGAACCGCTGGTGTCGCCGGTCGAACGGCCGGTGGTGGCGTTGATATCGGCGCCGTTGACCAGCACCGCGTGGCGCTTGTCGTGCGACCAGCGCAGGCCGCCGCGCAGGATCAACTGCTCGACCGGGGTATATTCGAGCGAGCCGAACACCGCATAGGTCTCGTTGTCGAGGTGCGAGACGCTCGACGGTGCATAGACGTTGGCGGTGCTCCACGAACCGCTGCGGTCATCGAGGTTCTGGTTGAAGTAGTAGCCGCCGGCCTGGAAGCTGATCTGGCCGAACTTCTTTGAGGCGAAGCGCAGTTCCTGCGAGAATTCGCGCGGGGTGTTGACGCCGCCGGTCTCGACCGAGAACGGGGTAGTCGCCGGCGTGCCGCCGTCGATGTCGCCGCGCGAGAAGACCTTGGCGCGTTCCCAGGCGGTCACCGAGTAGAGCGAGCCGATGCCGTCGAACTCGTAGCTGGCCTGGATGTTGGTACCCCAGCTATCGAGCGTCTGCGGGTTCGAGCCGTTCTGGCGGGCGTGGGTGATGTCGTAGCCGGCGACCAGGTCGTTAGTGCCCTTCTTGATCGCGTTGGCGCGGAACAGGCGGGCGGTGCCATCGAGGGTGCGGCCGTGGAGGTTGACGAGGATGTCGAGCGGGCCGTCCTCGTATTCGAGCTGGGCGCGGCCGGCGAGGTCGCGATAGCCTTCGAACGACTTTTCGTTGAGCGTGGCGGCGTAGTCGTTCTTTACCCAGTCGTCACGGCGCTGGAGCTGGCCGGCCAGGCGGAAGCGCAGCTTCTCGGTGATCGGGGCGCCGACGGCGGCCTCGATATTGACGGTGTTGTAGGTTGCCCACGAGGCGCTGATGTGGCCGTCGAGTTCCTCGGTCGGGCGCTTCGAGGTCAGCTTGACCACGCCGGCGGGGGTGTTGCGGCCGAACAGGGTGCCCTGCGGCCCCTTGAGCACTTCGATGTTTTCGAGGTCGAAGGCCGGGAAGGCCTTGAGCATCGGGTTTTCAAGCGCGACGTTGTCGTAGACCACCGAGACCGGCTGGGCGGCGTCGGAGTTGAAGTCGGTGTTGCCTAGGCCGCGGATGTAGAAGCGCGGGAAGGTACGCCCGAACGAGGATTCAATCTGCAGGCTGGGCACACGGCCGGCAAGGAAGCGGATGTCCTGCCCGCTCGAGTTCAGCACAGCGAGCTTTTCGCCGCCCAGCGTCGAGACAGCAACCGGCACGTCAAGCGAACGCTCGGCGCGGCGGGTGGCGGTCACGACGATGCCACCGGCGGCCTCGGCGCCCTCGTCGGCGGTAGGGGCCTGCTGCGCAAACACGGGGGTGGCGATGGCGGTGGCAAGGACCGAGGCTGCGGTGCCGAGCGCAAGCCTGCGGAACGACGTCGAACTCATGGAATTCCCCTGTATCGGTTTCTTGTGTGACAAATGCGTTTTGTGACGGGGCGTTATGAAATGAATTGCGTGTGAGCAACCGCAATAAATCTGATGTCGCGTTGCGAAAATGTGAGCGCCGCCACAGTGCGGCAATCTGGTAACGGTCGCAGAGGTGCGCGACGGATGCGATCACGTCCACGGACGTGGTGTAGGTTTTGACGGTAGCGCTGCTGGCCGGACGCGCGCTTTCCAATTTGCGCTGTAGCGTCCGGCCAGCAGCGCGGGTGGTCACCGTGGATTCGGATAGGTTTGGGTTGCGACACTCGAACCTGGAGAACCACGATGACCGATTCCATGATGGACTTGTGCGCGCTGGTCGAGAAGGCCCCTGACGCGGATATTTTGCGCGAGATGATCTCGTTTGCTGCCGGCGGCTGATGGAGATGGAGGTTGGCGGTCTGACCGGCGCCGCGCACGGCGAGAAGTCCGCGGACCGGCTCGTTCAGCGCAACGGCTATCGCGAGCGCGACTGGCAGACGCGGGTCAGTACGCTTTTGCAAGCTCGTCTCTCAAAGCTGCTAGTTAGGATTGCCCCGAACCTGGATCGTTCAGAATCCGAATTCTGGATCAATGAACGGAAGGCCGCTTAGGCGGCTCGCCGTCCGAATGAGGACTTACCGGTCAGTCCCCGGACCCGGACCGCGCGAGCAAAAGCTTTGCGATGCTCGAGATGGACGCGCTGCCTGTTTCTCACTCCGCCTGCCGCGCCGTCGCTGCCAACTGGGCGATGCGCTCCAAACAGATGGTATGCACCACTCGCCCCAATTCTTCGACCTGCTCGCCGAGCCAAGCCAGTTCCTCTCCGGTGATCCGGTAGTGTTTGGAATAGCGCGCCTTGACGTAGGCTTCCTTGAGCTTCTCGAACATCGCCCGCTGCTTGCGATTATCGCTCGGCCAGACATGGACAAGACGTACGTCCAGCCGTTCGGCCTGGGTGCGGAGGAACGCCAGATTGTGGACGTGAGGGGTGTAGAAGGTCACCACCAGAAGGACGCAGTGATAAAGACTTTCAGCAGCTTGGTGAAATTCAAACGCCGCATGCTTTAGTAGGCCCTGCTCGACGGCGAATTTTGCCAGTTTCACGCGCCCGCTCGCCGCAGGCATCCACTCCTCAAAATATTCCTTCGCCATGGCCAGCGCCGCATGCGGCGTCTTGGGCTTGGGCTGGTGCAGTTCGGTGTCGTCGCTCTGGTAAAGCGCGATGCCATCGCGGGCAACGTCCATGAAGAAGTAGCGCCCATGGGCCAGCCCGTCGTTCACCTCCTGCAAGGTGTGGACGATGAAATTGACCGGCGTCTTGATCGTGCCGGCAATGCCGTATTCGCGCATCAGCCGGTCATCGACCTTGGCCCAGTACTTGACCCGGTCGGTCAGGCGCTTGTCGTTGACGATGATCAGCAGGTCATAATCCGACTGGTAGCCCTTGGCGGTGTGGGGTTCGTCGACCCAGCCGCCGCGCGCGTAGCTGCCGTAGAGAATGACCTTGAGAATGCGGCCCTTCTTCTTCCACTCGTGCGAAGCCAGGGCCAGCGCGTCCTCGAATTCCTCGAAGGCGATCTGTACCACGCGCTCAAGCTCGCGCTGCTTGTTGGCGGGAAGATGGTCGAGATCGCTGCGCATGATAGCGGCACCCTGTCGCGATGGCCGCCCGATGGCAAGTCATCGGGCGGCCTGAATTTTTCACCACGGCCACCAGCGCTGCCACCAGTGCCCATAGACCGCGCGGGTCAGCGTGGAGAGGGCCTTGGCCAGCTCGGCCTGCACCGCCTCGACACTGATGCCATGGCGCCGGGCCAGCTCGGCATAGCTGGCGCCCTCAAAGCGCATGGCGGTGAAGATCGCGCGCTGGCGCTCGGTCATCCGCCGCAGGGCCCGTCGCCCTCGTCGGCGGAATCTCCTTTCGCAGACCTGCCGCTTCATGCCGCCAAGGCCTCGACCTGGGGCTGTTGCGCCCACATCCAGTCAGCTGCCTGCTGCGCCTTGCTGGCAGCGGCAAAGATCGCCCTGGGATCATGCTGGAGCAACGCCAGCCAGGACGCGATATAGGCGGCATGGTCACGGCGGGGGTGATGGGCCAATCCCAAGTCGGCCAGAACAAACGATGCGGTGAATTCGGCGCAAGCCTCTTCGATCGGCAGCCAGTCTTCCTTGAACCGGTCCTGGAACCGCCGATCGAGCCGATGCGCTGCCCCGGTGGCATGGCCGCATTCATGGAGCAACGTGCCGACGTGGTCGACCGGACTGCGGAATGCCGAAAATGGCGGCATGAAGATCGCATCGAGGTCGATCCGGTAATGGGCATCCCACGCCCCTTCCCGCACCGGAATGCCAAGTGCGGCGACGAACGCCTCGGCATCCGCAACCCGTTCGGTTTCGGGAAGGATCGGCACCGCCCTGGGTTGGTAACCATCGACCTGCGCCAGGTTGAACACCGTGAAAGCGCGCGCAAACATGCGACCTGGCGCAGTCTGCCCATCGGCACCACCGGCTTCCTGCCGGTCGGCGATCGGCTTCCACAGCACGACCGCAGTTCCCCGCTCTCCTTTGCGGACCTGCGCGCCGAGTGCCTGCCACTGGCGATAGGTGCCCCACTGACCGCTGTTGTAGCCCCGGTTCTGCGCTGCGGCCCACAGCACCAGGACATTCATACCGCGATAGCGCCTGGCGGTCGCGACGTTCTCAGGCCGGGTCACAGCGGCCCCATCATGGTGCCAGGGCATGCGCCATTCGCCGGCGCCAGCCTCGATGGCAGCGACCAGTTCTGCAGTGACCTGGGCATATACGTCATGACGCGAAGACATGAGCAATCTCCTGCAAGGGCGCCCCCGGCCGGAGGCGCACAAAGACCAGCGGGGGCCGCGCGCGGCCCCCGCTGGCGGGACATCTGGTTGACAATCAAGCGGCTTGGGCCAGCGCTTCACCATCCTGCTCGAGCGGCGACCCATCGCTTGGGGCGCAAGGAGCGGCACCGAACGCGAGAGCAGACGGCACCCAGGCGAGCGCGCGCTGCTTGACCTCGGCCTCCACGATCGTTTCCCCCGCACAGAGCCGCGCGGCAAATCCGGCCAGTTCGGCCTTGTTGCTTGCGCTGTGCCGTGCCGGCAGTTCGGGATCGATTTCGCGCAAGACATCGAGAATCTGCGCCTTGCGTAAACGGTCGAAGAAACCCTCGGCGGTCGGTCGCCAGACATCGGCCACCGCAATGCCGATCATCGCCCCCAATTGCGTGTGAAATGGCCGTTCGTGCGCCCCACTGGCCAGGCTCGCGGTCAGGCCGCAACCAACGGCAAGCGCCAGCCATGACAGGCGTTCGGCCCAATCCAGTGCCCGGAAGGCTTGGAAAGATTGGAACGCGTCCTCGCTCTCACTCCACGAGCGCGGCAATCCTGCGGCATGAGACGCCAGGGCCTGCGCGGCGTGCGACGGCGGCACTTTGCCGAGACCTTTGGGATCGGCCGCGTCACACAGACGAATGGTGCAACCGGTCGCGGCCAGATGGCCCGGCTTGGCAACGCAGCAAGCGAGGACGAACATCGCCAGGTCCAGCGCCAGGTCCGGTTCGCGGGCAAGACGAAACGCCAGCACGTCGCGTCGGTCCTTCGCAAGTTGCTCTTCCAATGCGCGCGAATACCCTGAGGCGATCGGTGGATTCCCGTCGGCAGCAGCACCGGCACTCTCTTCCACCGCCATGGCCGAGCAACCATCACCTTCGTCGTCGAGACCCGTCGGATCTTCGGCTGGCGTGCGGTAGTACATATCGAGCAGCTGCGGCCGCCCGGCGCTGTCGAGCAGCAGGAACGTGCCGACGTGCGGGCGATCGCTGTCCGGAATGATCGGCGCGCTGCGCTGCAGCCGCTCGCGCTCGGCCACCAGGTTGTCGTATTCCTGTTCGTAGAGCGCGCCCTCGCTGCCATCGGGACAGGCGTCGAGGCAGTCGGCCAGTTCCTGCATCCGCGCATCGATAGCGGCGATCCGTGCCAGTGCTTCGGGCGTCGGATCGGCATGGTCGGGCCAATAGATTTCCAGCCCCGCCGTTTCGCGATGCGAGAGATAGGTTGCGAGACACGGGCGCACCCAGGCCAGCCGGCTGCCCAGCGCGGCAACATCCGCTTCATGGGTGAGCTTGCGCAGCGCCAGGTCGTAAGCAAGATCGACGTCGAGCCAGTTCCCCCGCCCAGCTTCGCTGAACAGATCACGTTCGACGCGTCCCCCGCAGGCCTCGTATTCCGCCTCCCCCAGGAACAATGCGACGGGATGATCACTGGCCAGCACGTCGGTCGCCAGCGCCCGCCGGATCGCCTGCGGATTGTCGCCCTGCCAGGTATCGGCGAGCCGCTGCCACACGGCCAGTTGCCGGGCGTGATCGGCCGTGGCGCCATAGGCCATCGCGATATCGAGCGTGATCGTACCCTCTGCCAGGGCAGCAAAGATCGGCGGGGCAAGATCGGCTAGACGCAGGCGACCTTCGACATGGCGAACCGTGACCCCGAAGCGGCGCGCCACGGCCGCGGCATCGGCACCCTCGTCCATGACATCGCGATAGGCCCGCGCTTCATCGGCCGGCGCCATGGCTTCGCGCAGGAGGTTTTCGGCAAGACTGATCTCGCGCGGACTGGCTTCGCCCGTGGCCAGCAGGCAGACATCGACCAGCCGGTCCGACGGCCAGAGGCCACGCTCGATCAGGAGCCCGATCGCGCGCCAGCGGCGACCGCCGGCATGGACATCGTAAAGCGACTTGCGCCCTTTGGCTGGCGTGACCACCAGGGGCTGCAGCAGGCCATGCTCGGCAATGCTTGCCGCGAGCGCGTCCAGGCCGGCATCCCGCGCGATCGTGCGGACATTGGCCTGCGACAGGCGCAGCTTGGCGTAAGGAACGGCAGTGGTTTGCATGAGAGGTCTCCGGGACCAGGAACGAGACCCGGATCAGGGGAACCTTTCTGCTCCCGGGGGGCCTCAGCCCCCCAAATCCCCCTTCCCTCTCTCAGCATTTCGCCGCCGCAGACACGGCGCCGCTCACCAACCACCAAACACCAACCACCACCCTCGACCGCATCCGGCGAAGGCAGATCCGACACAGCGTCAACGATAGGCATGCCGGCGCAATGGTGGGAGCGCCGCCGCATTGCGGACCGGCACGGGAGGCACGGGCGCCTGCTGGCTCGTTGCGACAGGCTGCGCTGGCATGGCCACGATGCGGGGCGTCGGCAGGCAGTGGTCCGCCCAGAGTTGCATCAGCGCACGCCGCTTGCGAAAGAAGTCCGTGCGCAGGTAGGCTGCCTTGGTCTTGTTGCCGATGGCATGCGCAAGGCAAGCTTCAGCCACTTCATCGGCCGTGTCGGTTTCGTCGGCGACCCAGTCGCGAAAGCTCGAGCGAAAGCCATGGACCGTCACAGGCACGTCCATGCCGCGCACCAGTTCGAGCAACGCCATGTCCGTCAGGGCCGCACCCGAAATCGGGCCGGGAAAGATGTATGGATTATCGTTGATCCGCAATTGCCTGGCACGCCGCAGCACGTCGGCCGCCTGGCGCGACAGCGGCACGATATGCTCCACACCCATCTTCATGCGCTCGGCCGGTATGGTCCAGATCGTCAGGTCATCATCCACTTCCGACCACAGGGCATGCCGGACCTCGCCCGAACGGACCGCAGTGAGGATCAACAATTCCAGCGCCAGCGTGCCGGCACTCATCGGCTTGGCACGCAGTGTATCGAGAAAGGCCGGGACCTCGAAATGGGGCAGCGCGGCAAAATGCCCCTTGCGCTTGGGTTGGCGGGGCAAGCCGCGCGCGAGCGAGCGCATCGGCGCTTCGCTGTCGCGCAGACCCTTGGCATAGCACCAGTCCAGCACCGCACCGATCCGCTGCCGCACGCGGCGCGCGGTTTCCGGAATATCCAGCCAGATTTCAGCCAAGACATCGCGGATCATCGGCCCATCGATCTTGTCGACTGTGCGCTTGCCCAGCTTGGGAAAGGCATAGAGTTCCAGGGTCTTGATCCACTGCTGCTGGTGCTTGCCGTTTTTCCAGCCCTTGCACATCTCGGCATGGGCCCGTCGGGCTGCCTCCTCAAACCGAGGGATCACTTTCTTGGCCTTGCGCCGCTCCGCAGCCGGATCGCCGCCCTTTGCGACTTGCGCGCGCAGAGCGGCCGCTTCGAGGCGCGCGTTCTTCAGTGAAATGTGCCGAGCGTCGCCGATGGTAATGTCGTTGCGTGTGTGATGAATCTGAATCCGCAGCACCCATCTCCTGCCACCGGCCGGCGAGATGCGCAGATACAACCCTTCGCCATCAGCATAGCGACCAGGTTCGTTGAGCGCGTTGACGATGGAGTTGGTGAGCTTTCCCATGCCCGGAATCTATCATCGGAAGGCCTGGATTCAAACCGACCGTCCCTGCGCTAGCCCACACTCTAGCCCACACTTCGCGCTTCAACGGCTCGCCCAGCAAAAATAAGGCATTCCGAAAATACGCCTATATTTCAGCACCTTGCATCGTATTTTAGGGTAGCCCAGCGTGCTGCCGGAGGGGGCATATGGCGGAGCGGGAGGGATTCGAACCCTCGATACGCTTTTGACGTATACTCACTTTCCAGGCGAGCGCCTTCGACCACTCGGCCACCGCTCCGCATGCACTGGAAGGCGCGCACTAGCGGCCTGTGTGGGGTTGTGCAAGGGCGGTTTGGCGATCACAACAGCAAAATGTGGATACGTTGTGCTGCCGCCATCCTTGTTGCTGCCATGCCCTTGAATCTCGCTTGCGCGCGGGTCTCTGCTCCGGCGGCAGCGGCCAGCCCGGCCGAGGTCGTGGCAGCAGCGCCAGCCATGGACTGGGTTTCCATTGCCAACGATCGGCTTCTCGTCATCGATCTGGCGCCTGCGGCAGACGGCGCGGCGCGACAGGTGGTGATCGAGTTGATGCCGGCGCCGTGGTCGCAAGGGTGGGTCGGCAATATCCGCAAGCTGGCGGCCGCGCACTGGTGGGATGGCACGGCCATCACCCGCGTGCAGGATGGCTATGTGGTGCAATGGGGTGATCCCGATGCGGAGGACAAGGCCAGGGCGCGCCCGTTGCCGAGCGGCCTGCTCTCTGTATCGCAGGGTGCCTATACGCTCACCGCAGGCGCTGCCCCGCCGCTGGAAGGGCCCCGCATTGCAGATGGCATCTATGCTGCCGGCGCGCAGTTCTATCAGGGCTGGCCCATTGCCTTTGCCGCGGGCGACAAGCCGGAAACCTGGCCGGTGCATTGCTATGGCACCGTTGGCGTGGGGCGCGACATGCCGCCCGACAGCGGCACCGGGGCCGAACTCTATGCCGTGATCGGCGATGCGCCCCGCCAGCTCGATCGCAATATCGCGGTGGTCGGCCGGGTGATCTCCGGCATGGAATGGCTGTCGAGCCTGCCACGCGGCCAAGGGCCGATGGGCTTCTATCAGCAGGCTGCAGAACGCACGACGATCCTGCGCGTGCGCCTGGGCAGCGAAGTGCCCGGCCTGCCTGCCTGGCAATATCTGTCCACCGCCAGCGCGAGCTTTGCGCGTTATGCCGATGCGCGGGCCAACCGGCGAGATCCGTTCTACATCCGCCCAGCGGGCGGCGTGGATATCTGCAACGTGCCGGTGCCGATCCGTCGCAAACCATGACGGATCGGCACCCAAGCCGCTTGTGGCCTATATCCGGTCCGCCTGGGCCACTGCATCGCTGGCGCGCAAGGCGCTGACGATGCGTGTGAGGTGCGCCAGATCGCGCACTTCCAGGTCGACCAGATAAGTGTGGAACGGGTTTTCGCGCTGGGTCATTTCCAAGTTGACGACGTTGGCGTGGTTCTTGGCAAAGATTCCGGCCATCTCCGCCAAAGTGCCGGGCCTGTTGTAGAGTTCTGCCCGGATACGGCCCACCGCGCCATCGGTGCGCTTGTCCCACGACAGGTCGATCCAGTCTGCGTCCACGCCATCGGCCAGCTTTTCGCAATCGATCGCGTGAACTTCCACCCGCTTGCCCGGACGGCGCAGGCCGACAATGCGATCGCCCGGCACCGGATGGCAGCATTCGGCCAGCTTGAAGGCCATGCCCGGCGTCAGGCCGCGCACGGCAATCGCGCGCTGCTGGCGTGGCCAGTCTTCGGGATTGGGAAGATTGGCGGTTGAACCTGGAACCAGGGCTTCCATCACCTGGCGATCATCCAGCTTGGCCATGCCGATCGCCACCATCAGGTCTTCCTCGCCGTTCAATTTCAGGCGCTTTATGGCGTCAGCCAGCGCTTTCTTGCCCACCTGGGTGGGCAGGCGCTCGGCAATTTCCTCATAAAGCTTGCGGCCGATCAGGGCCACTTCGGCGCGCTCCTTCTGGCGCACGGCACGCCGGATCGCCGCCCGCGCCTTGCCGGTGACGGCAAAGCCCAGCCACGAAAGCTGCGGTTCGGAATTGCGGCTCTTGATGATTTCCACCACGTCGCCATTGCCCAGCGGCGTGCGCAGCGGCACGTGGCGACCGTTGATCTTGGCCCCCACCGCCTGTGCGCCCAGGTTGGTGTGCACGGCAAAGGCAAAGTCGATCGGCGTGGCGCCCTTGGGCAGCTGGAACAGCGCGCCCTTGGGCGTAAAGGCAAAGATGCGATCCTGGTAGATCGCCATCTTGGTATTCTCGAGCAATTCCTCGGCATCATGGCTGGCGTCGAGGATCTCGACCAGGTCGCGCAGCCAGCCGATCTGCCCGTCGGTCTCCCCGCCCTGCTTGTAGGCCCAGTGGGCGGCCAGGCCGTATTCGTTGCGATGGTGCATCTCGCGCGTCTTGATCTGCACTTCGACCCGGCGCGCGTTGTTGTAGATCAGCGAGGTGTGCAGGCTCTTGTAGCCGTTGATCTTGGGCGTGGAGATATAGTCCTTGAACCGCCCCGGAATCATCTGCCACGTCTGGTGCAAGGTGCCCAATGCCTTGTAGCAATCGCCCGTCTCGTCCACGAGCACGCGGAAGGCCATGATATCGCTGATCTGCTCGAACGAAACGTGGCGCTCGGCCATCTTCTTCCAGATCGAGTAGGGATGCTTTTCCCGCCCGGTCACTTCCACGCGCAGGCCGGCTTCGGCCAGGGCCTGCTTGATCGACAGGGCGATTTCCCCCACCTCGCCCCCGCCCTCGCTGCGGATGGCCGACAGGCGCCCGGTGATCGTGGCATAGGCTTCGGGCTCCAGTTGCTCGAACGCGAGCAGCTGCATTTCCCGCATGTACTCGTACATGCCCACGCGCTGGGCGAGCGGGGCATAGATTTCCATCGTCTCGCGCGCGATGCGGCGGCGCTTGTCCTCGCTCTTGATGAAATGGAGCGTGCGCATGTTGTGCAGCCGGTCGGCCAGCTTGACCAGCAGCACGCGCAAGTCCTCGCTCATCGCCAAAAGGAACTTGCGCAGGTTTTCCGCCGCGCGTTCGCTTTCCGTCATCGTCTCGATCTTGGAAAGCTTGGTCACGCCATCGACCAGGCGGGCAACGTCGGGGCCGAACAGGCGCTCGATCTCGGCCACCGTGGCCAGCGTATCTTCCACCGTATCGTGCAGCAGCGCCGTCACGATGGTTTCCTGGTCGAGCTTCAATTCGGTCATCAACCCGGCCACTTCGACCGGGTGGGAGAAATACGGGTCTCCGCTGGCGCGCTTCTGCGTCCCGTGTTTCTGCACGGTATAGACATAGGCACGGTTAAGCATGGCCTCGTCCGCCTGGGGAGCATAGGCCAGCACACGTTCGACAAGTTCATATTGGCGGAGCATTACCGGCCCTAGATGGGGGAAAGAACCCGCGCAGGGCAAGGGGAAACGCCCGGCAATTATGCCTATAAGTGTGATCGGAGCCGATCAGAGACGCGCGAAGAGCAGCGTCACGTCCAGTCCGTTGCCGGTCCAGGTCATCGTCACTGCGCCGTGGCGGGTGCGCATGATGCGATCGATCAGCCGAAGGCCCTGCCCGCCACTGCGTTCCTGCGCCGAAGGGGCAACGTCGGATCGTTCGGTCCATACGATGGCAAGGTGGCCTGCGTCTTGCTGTGGGCTGAGGCGAATGGACCCACCATGGCACAATGCCCCGTGCTTGGAAGAATTGACCGCAAGTTCGCCGATCGCGAGGGCCAGGGCATCGGCCTCTCCCTGGTCGAGCGTCAGGGCGCCGAAATCCTCGATGGAGATGGCGCAGGCCGGGCTGGCGAACGGCTCGACAAGGGCGGTAACCAGTTGCTGGACATTGCACGGCACATCGTTGGTCACGAACAGCGCCTGCGCCGTGCTCAGGGCAATCAGCCGTGCCTGCAGTTCGCCGGCAAAGGCTTCGCGCTCCGCATCGCCGCGGGCAAAACCCTGGATCAGGCTGCCGATCATGGCATACGTGTTCTTGAGCCGATGGCGCAGTTCGGCCGTGGCGATCTCCGAGGCTTGGCGTGCGGTTTCAGCTTCGGTGACATCGCGCGAGATCGCGAGATAACCGGTATGATCGCCCGAGACGTCGGACACGGGCGAGACCGTCACGCTCCACCAGCGCGGGTTTCCCTTGGCGGTGGGGCAATAGGCGTTGAACCGAACCACGTCGCCCAGTGCCGCAGCGGGCAGCGCATCGGCAATTGTCTGCTGCGCTTCGGCCGGCCACAGCGTGGACCAGCCCTGGCCATAGACGATGCTGGGATCGTCGATCTCCATGACGCACAAACCATTGGAATTCACCCAGGTAATTGCGCCTTCCAAATCGAGCAGCTTTACGCAGTCGACGCTCTGGTCAAGCACACGGGCGAGGGTCTGGGCACTGAGCGCGTGAGAAATCGGCATCCGGGTCCAACGTGCAAAGCCAGCGAGAACAAGGGCGGCGCCTGCCTAACGCCGGCAACCCCGTTTGGTGCCATACCAGATCGACCGTGCTACCAAAAGCGCAGATTTCCGCCATTCTTCAGCCAAAGTACGGGCCTTGTAGAACGGGCCTTAGAGGACAGGCCTAGAGGACAGGCCTAGAGAATAGGCCTAGAGAACAGGAACATGTGGCGCCTCTCCATCCAGCAAACCCGCTGCGCGCGGATCGGGAAAGACTTCAACGAAGCGGGCATAGGGCACGAACCCCTGCCCGATGTAGAATGGCAGCGCCTGCGGCCCGTCAAGCGTGCAGGTATGCACCCAGACGCGCGCCATGTCCTTGCGACCCCATGCCAATTGCAAGGCCCGCCGCATCAGCCACTTGCCAAAGCCCTTGCCGATGGCGCCGGAGATCAGGCCAAGGAACGCAATCTCGGCCTCGCCACCCTTGCGGAAATCGAGTTCCAGCATGCCGACTTCCACCCCGGCGCGATCGGCGACGGCGTAAAGCTCAACCTCTGCATTTTGGATGATCGCCGCCAGCCCCGCATCGTCAAGCGCCAGGCGCGACCACCAGAGCCAGCGCCCGCCCACGCGACGGAACAGCATGCGGTACTTGGCCGGATCGGGCACTTTCCAGCGCACCAGTTGCAGCGGCACGTCCGCTTCGGGCGCCAGCCGTTTCAGGCTGGGCGGCGGCGCGCGCATTTCCAGCGCGGTGACCACCGCCGCCAGATCGCCCGGTGCCAGCGCGTGAAAGCCCTGCCCCAGCGGCGCGGCGACATCGGCAATCGCCATGCGCTCAACTCCACACCGCGCGCGGCGGCAGGCTCATCAGGATGGCATCGATATTGCCACCGGTCTTGAGGCCGAACAGCGTGCCCCGATCGTGGACCAGGTTGAATTCGGCATAGCGGCCGCGCCATTCGAGCATCTGCAACTCCTCGGCCGCGGTGAATTCCTGGTTCATCCGCCGCCGCACCAGGCGGGGATACACGTCGAGGAACGCCTCGCCCACATCGCGGGTGAAGGCAAAGTCCGCGTCGAATGCCGCTTCGTCGGCGCATTCCAGATGATCATAGAAAATGCCGCCTACGCCGCGATGCACCTTGCGGTGGGGAATGTAGAAATAGTCGTCCGCCCATTTCTTGAAGCGCGGGTGATAGGCCGGATCGTGCGCATCGCAGGCCTGCTTGAAACGTGCATGAAAATCGGCCGTATCGGCTTCATAGGGCAACGGCGGATTGAGATCGCCGCCGCCGCCGAACCAGGCCTTGCTGGTCGTGAGGAAGCGGGTGTTCATGTGCACGGCCGGCACGTGCGGATTGGCCATGTGTGCCACCAGGCTGATGCCGGTGGCGGTAAAGACCGGGTTTTCCGGATCGGCGCCATTGATGGTGCGGGCAAATTCCGGGCTGAACGCGCCGTGGACGGTGGAGACGTTGACGCCCACTTTCTCGAACACCTTGCCCTTCATCAGGCCCTGCACGCCGCCGCCGCCGTTTTCCACCGGCTCACCATCGTGCTCGCGGTTCCAGGGGCGATAGGAAAAGGCCGCATCGCTGCCCGCCTCACGCTCGATCGCCTCGAACTCGGCGCAAATCCGGTCGCGCAGGCTTTCGAACCAGGCGCGGGCGCGGGCGGTTTGGGTGGTCCAGTCGGTCATGCCATCTCCTTGGGCCTGCGCGCTTGCCAAATCGCCGGGGCTGCGGCAAGGGGAAGTCATGGTTCCCCTTTCGTTCGCACCGTTTCAGTTTTCCGGGCAGGAATGGCTGCTCGGCCCGGCACGGGCGCTGGTCTGGCCGGCGGAGCAGGCCCTGCTTGTGGCCGACCTGCATCTGGAAAAAGCGAGCTGGTTTGCGCGCAGCGGGCAGATGCTGCCCCCCTACGACAGCCGCGAAACGCTCGACCGGCTCACGGCGCTGGTGCGGCACACCGGCGTGCGGCGGGTGTTCTGCCTGGGTGACAATTTCCACGATGCCCACGGCCCGTCCCGGCTCGACGCCGGGGCGGCCGATCGCCTGGCGGCCCTGGCGCGGCAGGTCGATTGGGTGTGGATCACCGGAAATCACGACGAAAAGGATGGTGCGGCCGCCGGCACCATGCTGCCCGAACTGGCGACCGGCGGGGTCATGCTGCGGCACGAGGCAAAGGGAAGCGAAACCCTTCCCGAGCTTTCCGGGCACTTTCACCCGCGCCTGCGCGTGGCAACGCAAGGCCGCGCGATCAGGCGCCCTTGCGCGGTGATGAGCGAACGCAAGCTGATCCTGCCCGCTTTCGGCGCCTTGACCGGCGGTCTCGATGCTGCGCATCCCGCTCTGCTCAAGGCGATGCAACCGGCGCGCAGCATCTCGGCCCTGGTGCCGACGGCGGCACGTGTTGCCCATTTCCCACTGTGGCAGGCCGCCGCCGCTTGAAAGCGGCAAGCGTCATGCCCACATTCGCCCGAAGGCTCTTTATCTGCGGCACCGTTGTGATATGAGCCGCCTCGAGTCCGCATAAGGACTCGCACCCGGATCCACGTCAGGAGAAAGCACTATAGCTCCCCCACCCCGGCGCATGTTGGCGCCCCCCGTCAAGAGCGGCCCTCGCTATAACCAAATGATCAACGTGCCCAAAGTGCGCGTGATCGACGAAAACGGCGAGAATCTTGGCGTGATGTACACGCGTGAAGCGATCGACCAGGCAGCCGAAGTCGGCTTGGACCTGGTTGAAGTCTCGCCCAACGCCGATCCGCCGGTGTGCAAGTTCCTCGATGTCGGCAAGTTCCGCTACGAGGCGCAGAAAAAGGCCAACGCCGCCCGCAAGAGCCAGAAGACGCAGGAGATCAAAGAGATCAAGATGCGTCCGAACATCGATGATCACGACTACGACGTGAAGATGCGCAACGTGCATCGCTTCATCGAAGACGGCGACAAGGTGAAGGTCACGCTGCGCTTTCGCGGTCGCGAACTTTCGCACCAGCAGCTGGGCATGAACCTGCTCAAGCGCGTGCAGGAAGACGTGGCCGAAGTCGCCAAGATCGAGGCTTTCCCCCGCATGGAAGGTCGCCAGATGCTGATGGTTCTTGCCCCCAAGGGCTGAACTGTCTGCCATTTCCGGCTGAAAAGGGCGCGTCCTGCCGGGCGCGCCTTTTTTCTTGGATTTCCTCTCATTATTCCAAATAGTTCGGCTGCAAATAGCCTTTTGCCATGCAAGATACGGCGCACACCGGTTACCTCGCGTACATCGGCCAGTCATGATACCATCGGCACCACCATCGGACCCCACTCTCGTACAAAAGAGCGATCCAGCATGTCGTACCGGCTTCTTGCGTCGATGGCCCTGGCATTGGGCGCTGTTCTCTTGGCGGCCCCAGCCCTTGCCCAGGCACCGGCGCTGCCGGCCATGCTGCAAGGTCTGCCTGCCGGGCGCTATACAATCGATCCGGCGCAGACCTTTGCGCGGTTTCGCGTGCGCTATCTCGGGATCAATCATGTAGATGGCACCGTGCCGGGTGCCAGCGGCACGATCACGATCGACCCGGCCAACCTGTCTGACCTGGCGCTGGACGTGGTCATGCCGGCGACCGGCATAGCCACACAGGACGGCACTTTCGACGATGAGTTGAAGGGGCCAGGACTGTTCGACGTTGCCCATTATCCCACGATCCGCTTCGCGGGCCATCGATTGACGCCGACAGGCCCGAACACCGCCCGAATCGAAGGCGAAGTGACCATGCATGGCGTCACCCGTCCATTGCTGCTCGATGCCACGTTCACCCTGGCAAGCGGCACAGCGGGCCTTTCGGTCAATGCCAGCGGAACCCTGCATCGCTCAGAATTCGGTATGACGAAGTATGCGCCGTTCGTGAACGATGACGTCAAGATCACCATTGCGGCAGTGTTGAACCGCAGCAGCTAAGGCCGCGTGCGGCGGGGTGATCCCACCGCCGCACGCCTCGACTATCCCTCGTGGTGCTTGCCGCCTTCGCGCTGTGCGCGGGCGCGATCTGCTGCCGCAGCGCGTGCCTGCGCCTGGCGTTGGGCCTGGGCCTGATGTTGCGCTTGTGCCTTCACGCGCTGCTCCTGCTGGCGGGCCTGTGCCTGAGCGCGGGCCTGTGCCTGACCGCGCGCCTGGGTCTGGCGTTGCGCTTGCTGGGCGCGCTGGGCCTGGATCTTGGCCTGCTGCTGGGCTTTTTGCGCAGCCTGCTGCTGGGCGCGCAGCTGTTGCGCCTGCTTTTGCTGGGCCTGCCGTTGCTGCGCCTGCCGCACTTGCGCCTGGCGCTGCGCATCCTGCGCGGCCTTTGCCCTGGCTTGCGCGGCACGCTGGGCCTGGGCCAGCTGCGCCTGCTGCTTGGCCACGCGCTGCTGCTGGGCGCGTTGCTGCGCCTGTTGCTGGGCCAATCGCTGCTGGTCGGCGCGTTGCTGCGATTGTTGGGCAGCAATCTGGCGCTGGGTGCGGATCAGGGCATCCTTTTGCGCCTGCTGCTGGCGCTGCAGCATCTGCTGTTGCTGTTTCTGCGCGCGTTGCAGTTCCTGGTTCTGCACGCGCAGCTGCGCTTGTTGCTGCGCCAGCTTCTGCGCCTGTTGCCGCTGCTGCTGTTGCAGATAGGCCTGGCGCTGTTGCTGATCATCGAGGCGCTGGCGATCCCCACCCAGCCAGGAAGGCCACCAGCCCGACCGCTGCTGCCGCTGTGGCTGCGGATCATAGTAAACCGGCTGCGGCGGCGGAGTGCGAAAGCCCACGCGCTGCCATTGCGCGAATTGCTGCGTGGCAATCGCCCGGCGCTCGCTTTCGCGCTGCCACTGGTCGCGCTCCTGCGCTTCGTGCGCATCATGATAGGCGCGCCATTCCGCCTGGCGGGCCAGGTCTTGCGACCATTGCGCCCGCTCGGCTGCAATCTCCGACCGGCGCGCCGCCCAGTTGGCCGCCACTACACCGCGATGCTCCCGCTCGCGCGAGAGGCGATAGAGATATTCGGCGCGATCGTAATAGCGCGATGCATAGTCAACGCGCTGGCCATAATATTCGGAAGGGAGTAGGCTGCCTTGCCTGTCGTAGACGGCAACAAGCTGCGGCCCCGAATAGGCATAGCTATATTCGGCATCGCGCACGAGGTAGGGCGAATCCGCGCCGGGCTGATAATAGTAATACCGATATCCGCCATCGACCGGCTCGGCATAGCGCTGATCGCCGAGGCCGGTCTGCCACACCCAAGGCGAGACGCTGCCATCGTTGTAGGTGTAATCGGGCGGCGCGTCGCCGATGGCCTGGGTCACCCCCTGGGCGCGATCGAGATAGGCATAGGCATCGCTGCGATTGGCCACGCGCGCCGCGCGCACGCTCTGGCGAACGGGCAGCGCCTGCACCGGCGGTGCCGGGGCCATGGCCGTGGCGGCGCCGGGTTGCAGCGGAACGGCCGCCGGCAGCGCTGGCAAGGCATCGTTACTGGCCTGCGCCGAAGGCGAAGCGTCGGGCGCGGCATTCTTGTTGCAGGCCGCAAGGCCCAGCGCCATGGCGCTGGCAGCGGCCAAACCGATCGTAGTGCGAAATTTGGGCATGGCATTTCATCCCGTTTGGCTCATCCAGGCCAGGATGCAGGACATTGCCTGAACCGGCCTTGGCTTGGGCGTTCATCGGCGCCTAACGCGCCAGCCCTTGACTTGATCCAACGGGATGTTGCCTTGGTCTTTACGCTTCCTCTTCTTCCATCACCCCGATCGGCATTGCCTGCGCTGCCCAATCGCCCAGCGTGACATAATCGACCTTGCCCGTGCCCAGCACCGGCAGTTCCGCCAGCACGCGGATTTCGCGCGGGATAGACAGCTCGGCCGCGCCCTGCTCACGCCCCCATTGCTGCAAGGGGCGCAGCGCGGCATCGGCCTGGGTGGTGAACAGCACCAGTTGCTCTCCCTTCTTGGCATCGGGGCGCGTTACCACGGCATGGGCAGCCTGAGGCCAGAGCCCCGCCGCAAGCGTTTCCACCGCAGGCAGCGACACCATCTCGCCGCCGATCTTGGCAAAGCGCTTGGCCCGGCCGCGAATGGTGACAAAGCCGGCCGCATCGATCGTGACGATATCGCCGGTATCGTGCCAACCGTCGGCAGGCGGCTGGAGCACGCCGGGCTGGTCAGACAGGTAATAGCCGGCCATCACGTTGGGCCCGCGCACATAGAGCCGCGCGCCCTCGGCAATGCCAGGCACGCGTTCCAGCCGCGCCTCGATGCCCGGCAGCAGGCGGCCCACCGTGCCGGCAGCAAAGTGCATCGGCGTGTTGACCGCGATCACCGGCGCGCATTCCGTGGCGCCATAGCCTTCCAGGATGCGCAGGCCGAACTTGTCGGCCCAGGTGCGGCGGGTTTCGTCCTTCACCTTTTCCGCCCCGGCAAAGACATAGCGCAGTGCATAGAAATCATAGCCGTGGGCCATGCGGGCATAGCCCGAAAGGAACGTGTCGGTGCCGAACAGGATCGTGGCATTCGCATCATAGGCGAGCGCCGGCACGATGCGATAGTGCAGCGGGCTGGGATACATCACCACGCGAATGCCATTGAGCAGCGGCAACAGCGTGCCCCCGGTCAGCCCGAACGAATGGAACACCGGCAACGCGTTCAACACCACGTCTGCGCTGTTGAAATCGATCCGTGCCGAAAGCTGGGCACAATTGGCCAGCAGGTTGCGATGCGACAGCACGACACCCTTGGGCAGGCCTTCGGATCCGCTGGTGAACAGGATCACCGCCGGCGCATCTGCGCCGATCCGTCGCCGGGCATGAGCACGCGCCAGCCCGCCCACGCGCAGCAGCGCCCACAGCTTTTCGCCCGTGCCGATCGTGGCGCCGATATCCTCCAGATAGCGCACGGCGATACCGTCGCTTTCCAGCGCGGCGATCACGCCCTGCAACTTGGCCTGATCGACAAAGGCACGCGCGGTCACCACGGTGCGCACCGCCGCCGTGGCGCAGGCCGAGCGCATGGCCGCCGCGCCCACGGTGAAATTGAGCATGGCCGGCACGCGGCCGATGGCTTGCAGCGCAAAGAACGCCGCCATCGCGCCGTTCACGTTGGGCATCAGCAGGCCCACAGCCTCGCCGCCTCGCGTGCCCTGCTCCAGCCGCTTGCCCAAGAGGCCGGCAGCGACCATTAGCTTGTCATAGCTCAGCGCCACGCGCTTCACGTCTTCGAGCACGCGGGTCTTGCCGCCATGGAGAGCGCGGGCATCGGCAAGTGCCGAGAACAACGTGCGATCGGTGTCGGACGTGGCGAAGATCATGCCGCTCATCTCGTCATAGAGCTTGCGACCGGCCTCGGCCCGGCGGGCGCGCGCGGTCATCTCGCCCTCGATGGCAAAGCGGCGCGGCGGCAGCACGGTGAGCGTGACCTTGGGGAACCAGCGCAGCTTCACTTTGCCCTTGAGATAGGAAAACGGCGAGAACTGCGGACCATCCAGGCGCACCGGGATGATCGGCGCATCAGCCTTGTCGGCCACCATACCTGGCCCGTCGAACACTTTCATCAGTGCGCCGGTCACGGTGATGCGGCCTTCGGGGAAAATCACCAGGCACGCGCCGCCGCGCACAGTGCGGACCATCGCCTTGGCCGCCATGGGATTGGTGGGATCGACCGGGAATGCCTTGAACAGCTTGAGGAAGGGCTTGATCCACCACGATTTGGCAATGGCCGTGTGAACGGCAAAGGTCGGCTTGCCCGGCAGGAACGCACCCAGCAGCACGCCATCCAGGAACGAGAGATGGTTGACCACAACCACAGCGCCCTGCCCTTCGCGCGGCATGTGCTCCAGCCCGTGCACTTCCACCCGGTAAAGCACCTTGAGCGTCAGGCGGATGACATCCTTGAACAGCGTTTCGGGCAGCAGCCACACGCTCGCCAGTGCAACGGCCAGCGTGGCAAAACCCAGCACGCCGATCAGGTCTGGCACATCGAGCCCGAGCGCGAGCAGGCCGGTCACCACCAAGACCACGGCCACGGTCAGCGCGGCATTGACCACGTTGTTGGCGGCAATCAGGCGCGAGCATTGCTCGACCGGGCTTTTCACCTGGATGATCGCATACAGCGGCACGATGAACATCCCGCCGGCAAAGGCGATCACGCCCAAGTCGATCAGAATGTGCCACGCGCCGTCGGTCGCCAGAAACTGCGCGATGGATGCGCCGGCCGGCGCGATGGATGCGCCGGCCACGCCCACTGCAAAGCCGCTGGTGGCAATCCACAAGTCGATCAGGCCCGCCGCCAGCCCGAGCGCCGAAAGCGGCACCCAGCGGGCAGACACTTCGCCCTTGAGCAGGAAGTTGACGCAGACCGAACCCGCCGCGATCGCCAGCGAGAACACGATCAGGAACAGCGTGGCGACGTCCTGCGTCGCCGCCAGCGTGCCGCTCACCAGCGGGGCAAATTCGGAAACCAGCACGGCGCCGGCCGCAAAGAACCAACTCGTGCCCAGGATCGCACCCCACACCGGCCGCACGGCGCGCGCTTCGTCCAGGATCGTCAGCGTCCCGCGCCACAGGTTCCAATCGAGCTTTTCGCCTGACGCTGCGGGGGGAGCGGCCGGAACCATGAGGCTCGCCAGAAAGCCCAGTAGTGCCAGGCCCGTCAGCGCCAGGCCGGCCAGATGCGAAGGCACGAC
>Ga0070665_100001397_pt1 | contig 28359 bp, 16 predicted proteins | sample KBSS13metaG_FD_65862 | JGI IMG/M metagenome (GOLD analysis project Ga0070665, IMG submission 65862) | Switchgrass rhizosphere microbial communities from Kellogg Biological Station, Michigan, USA - KBS S1-3 metaG | ecosystem: Host-associated > Plants > Roots > Rhizosphere > Soil ... | reverse complement strand
GGGGAACGACATCGCGATAGCGACCTGCGCTCATGACAAAATCGCCCGGTCAGGGGGTTATCGCTATCGCGAGGCGCGCAAGCCCGAGCTCTACCGACACATCGTGGGAGCCGAGCACCGATCCGAGCAGAAAGTCGCCTGGCTATCCCAACCGGACAGCCCGCAATCGCCGCACGATCTCGGGTAAGACCACGCCGGCCGCGAATCAGTACTGATACCGCGCCCCCAGCAGGATCTGCCGCCCCGTGTGGTGGTAGTAGTACATGAGATTCCTCGAGGTATCGTCGAACTCGCTTTCGTACTGGTCGGTGAGATTGACGCCCTCCAGGGTCACCCTGAAGCTGCGCGTGATGTTGTACTGCACGGACGCATCGAGATTGAACGTGGCATTCCAGCCGTCGGCGTCGGTGCCCACCTCCTGCCCCGGGATCTGGGTCAGGTACCGGCTGCGGTACGCGCCGGAGACCCGGATACTCCACTTCGGGTCCTCGTAGTAGAGCGTCGCGCCCGCAGTATGCTTCGACGATCCCAGCAATTGATTGGTCACGTAGGTGTTCGTGCCCGTCTGGTATTTGAGGCTCGAGGAAACGTACGTGTAGTTCATGAGCAGGCCCATGTTACGCAGCAGCCCTGGCAGAAAGCGCAGCGGTTGCTGGTAGTTGAACTCGACTCCGTCGATCCGGCCGCCGGGCGTGTTCACCGGGGCCGAAAACGCCCACGTCGAATTCGGACTGCATCCCGGAGTCGAGCCGCAAGCCGTGACGGCCAGCGAATCGGGCACGCCGAACGGATTCCCGTGAAACACCGTGTTGGTCACCTGCGTGGCCACGAAACGCAGCACATCCTTACGGAACGGTGCTACTGCGAGTAACGTGCCCTGCGCCGGGTACCATTCGAAGGACAGGTCATAGGCGTTGTCGAGGAACGGCTCGATGTTCGGGTTGCCCGTCTTGACATTGAACTGCGTGCCCGAGACGGTCACAGCCGTGCTGGCGGCCACGTCAGTGAGGTTCGGCCGTGCCAGGTCGCGTGAATAGCCGAACCGCATCAACAGATCGTCCCGGAGGGACCAGACCAGGTTCAGTGCCGGGAGAACGTTGTTGTACGTGTGGGTGGCCGTGATCGGCAGCAACGTGGATGAATAACCCTGCGAGAACTGATTGGTACCAACCACGCGCACGCCGACGTTGCCGCGCAGATCGTGCGAGAGCAGATGGCTATTGAAATTCAGCTGCAGGTAGCCGCCGTAATCCCGCTCCCGGACGTTGATGTTGTCCCCGAGATCCCCCGCGGTACTCAAAGCGTAGAGACTGGGGTTCGAGTAAAGCCCGAGAGCAGTCTGCGCCAAACCAACGCCAGGTGTCGCCCAGGCAGTCGTGCTTCCACCCGGGACGCTCACACCTGCCGAGCTCAGATAATTCAGCGTCTGCGCATAGCTTGCGATGGGCACCTTCAGCAACGCCGCATAAGCATTCTTCGAGGTGACGGTTTCCCCGTTCACCAGCCTGAGGGACGTCGCGCCGAAGTCATATTCCTTGTATTGGAAGCCCCCCGCGACACCGATGCTGTCGCTCGGTTTGAAATGAACGTTGACTGCCGCGTTCTTGAACTTGCTGGTCGTCGTCTGCGGCCGCTCGCGCACCTCGGTCAGGACCCAGGGCCCGCTCGTGCCGACGTTCTCCGAGCCGAAGTTCAAGTACGGTATTTTGGAAGAAAAATCGTAACTTACCGTCTGGTTGTACTGGTCCCAGCCCACGGTCGTCTGGACGGGGTTGGCGAAGCGGGACTGCGAATAGCCGATCAGCTCGTCGATGCTCCAGTGCTCACTCAGTGTGTGCTGAGCCTCCAGCGTCGCCTGGGTGAAGTTCGTGTGCAGGCTGTCGTACCTGTCCTCCACGCGCGTGTCGACACCACTGAACGTGCCGGCGGTCATGACACCCTGGCTGTTGATGGTGTCGGACAGAACGGAGATGCAACCCACGCTCGTCGTGGTAGCCGGGTTGGTGCAAGCCCCTTGTCCGGAGAGTCCCGGCGCCTCGAGGTAGCGCTCCTGGCGCGTCTCGTAGTAGTACGAGTGCAGAACATCGAGCGATACCAGGTTGGCGTCGCTCGGTTTCCACTGCAGCGAGGCCGTCATCCCCAGGCGGTTCTCGGAGTCCTGGAAATAATCATAGCGCGGGAAGCGCGGATGGAGCGCGAAGTCCGCTTGGCTACACACGCTCGGCACAGTTGCGGCGGTTCCCGTGCAATGAGTGCCATCGACGGACGCGAATCCATACGGGGACGAGCCGAAGGGGTTCGTGCCGGTTTTGAGCACTTGCGCCTCGTCCCACCGCACTGTGCTGGCGCCGGTGTCGAGATAGTCGCGTTTGGCCCAGGCTACCGAAGCCAGGGCGCCGAATTTACCATCGTCGAATGTATTCGAGATCAACCCCGAGAGCTGCGGTCCGACCGTGTTCGACAGGTCGTTGTAGTTGGCCTTCGCCTGGGTGATGACGACAAACCGGTTGTAATCGAAGGGCCGCGCGGTGCGCAGGTCCACGGTGGCGCCGAGCGAGCCCTCGTCCACATCCGCCTCCGCGGTCTTGCGGACAGTCAGTGAATTGAACAGGTCGGAAGAGAAGATATTGAAGTCGAAGGCGCGAGTCCGATTGACACCGCCCTCGTTGTCCGGACTTCCCGTGGTCGACAGTGTTTCCATGCCGTTGATGCGGACACGGGTGTACTGCGGCCCGAGCCCGCGCACGGTGATCTGGCGACCTTCCCCCTGCTCGCGAGTGATGGCGACGCCCGGGATTCGCTGCAGCGATTCGGCCAGGTTCTGGTCGGGGAATTTGCCGACATCCTCCGCCAGAATGGTGTCCGCTTCGACGGCCAGATCGCGCTTGATGTTGATTGCCTGCTCGAGGCTGCTGCGATAGCCGGTCACCACCACTTCTTCGAGAGCAGTGTCGGAACGCGCGGTGGTGGAGGCGCCCGCCGGCCCCTCGCCACCGTTGATCTGACCTTGGGCTTGGACCCCACCGGCGTAGAGCACGCCGAGTGCCAGAGTCGCGCGGACAGCGCCGCGGACGAGACGGTTGGCCCCCGAGATGGACCGACCCGAAACGGGCCAGCCGTTCAAACGATGACTCGCCTTCATTCCCCCTCCCTTCGCGATGAGCGAACCGGGTGCTACCGGTGACACGCACGCCCGCTCTTTTCTCTCAATTTCTGGCGGGTGGTGACTCTGACACCGGTATCAGTCACGTTAGCAAGATCGCTTTCGCGCTGCAAGAGCCCGCCTGTCACAACCTGCTCAGCGCTGCGCTACTGACCCCATATCCGTGGGGTCCCACCCGTCACTGCCGCGCAGAAACACTTCGGGAGCAAACTTCTCCGCCTGTTGGCGGCTGAGCTGACTCGAGTGCGCTTCCCGCCGCGACGGCTCGGCACCCGGCCCGCTCGATTGATACTCGGCGTAGGACGCCGTGGCGAGGTAGTCAGTCTCCGCCGGATGCCACTCCCGCCACCCCTCAGGAACAATGTGGCTCCCGAGCCACGTATTGATGTAAATCACTGTTGCATGAGAGCGCCAGGGCCGCCCCAGGTACACATTTCCAACGGTATCGTCCGCGACGAGGCGGCAGTCGTGAAACACGAACCCCGAGTCCTGGGTGGGGTAGCTCTTGCTCTGTGCCGTAATGAAACCGACCGAGTGCGCATTGCTGCTGATGATGCAGTGGTCGAAGACGGTCTTCGCGTCGCCAAAAATGAAATCGACGTTGCCTTCGATGTAGCAATGGTCGAAGTACTGGCGCGCGATCGGACAGGCGCGCGCACCATCCTTCTCAGTGCACTCTCCCACACCGGCGTAAAGAGTGTCCTGGTGTCCGAGTACGCGCACGTTCTCGAACACGCCTCGATCTCCCCGCACCAACAGGGCCACGGCCTGGGAGCCCTGGTACAGTTGGGGGTGGGTTCGGTTGAAGTCGTTCACGAAAGAGATATTTTCAGCGCGGAAGTCATCCGCGAGCACGTTCACCGTTGCTGAATTGAGTGTCCCGCCGTCCGTGCCGGAGCTCTTACCGGCGACCACGACAGTCTTAGCGGCATCCGCGTAGGGGCTACGGAGCACGAGGTGGGGTTTATTGATTGTGATAACCTCGTGATAGGTCCCGGGAGCCACGGAGATGACGGCACCGCCAGCAGGCGCCACATCGATGGCACGCTGAATCGAGTAGTAGTCGCCGGTACCGTCCGCCGCGACGTATAGTGTTTTGTCGTCCGGAGGATCCACGCCCGCCAGGCTCGGCGCAGATTTCAGACTGGGAAACGCCGCGAAACGGTTTCCACACGCCAAAGGCTGGCCGGAACGGGTGTCGGTCGCGCGTCCGACAGTCACATCCCGGCCTTGGGGAACGAGGTTGCCCTGCTCCCCCATTGTGATGTTGGCGTGCTCAGAGAGCACATGGGAGCCGCTCAATCCCTCGGCAAAAACATTGTCGAGCGTCACGCCAAGCCGATGTTGCGCATCGAATCCGGCGAAGACGTACTCGCCGGCTGTGAGGATGTGCACGTTGCGCAACGTTATGTCACGGTATTCGGGCGACAGCTCACCGAGGAAGTTCGTGTAGTGCGGCGTCAGCACGATCGGATTGGTCACGTTGCGGATGCAGACGTTCTCGTACCTGATGTCTTGAACCAGCCCCCCGCGGCTGGGGTCGGACTTGATGCGGATACCGTTGGTCGCACCGTCGATGCTGAGATTGCTCACCAGCACATGGCTGACGCCGCCGCCGGTGGCGCTGCCGATGGACATACCGTGCCCCGTGTAAAAGTGGTCGTCCAGGATGGAAATGTACGTGACCGGGGCACCCGGCCGGGAGCTGATGGCAACATTGTCATCGCCCGCATGGATGTAGCAATGAGCAATGGTGACGTTCGTCGATGACTGCGGGTTGATGCCATCGGTGTTGCGGGCATTGCCCGGCGTCATGATTTTTACGCCCCAGGCGGTGAATCCGTCCGAGTCGCGCACGACGACGTGATGGGCAGGAGAATTGCGGAGCGTGATGCGGTAGAGCGCGAAGTTACGGACGCCGCTCAACTCGATCAATCCCGGAACCTTTTGATACTGGTCGAGCAGCTTGGCCCGTTGGGCCAGTTGCCACCAGGTCTGCGTGTCCTCGAGCATTCTCGCTCCGCCGCGCCCATCGATGGAGCCATCACCCATGACCCCACTGCCCGTGATGTCCTTGCCGCTGAGCAGCGGCCTGCACCCCGGACCGCGCTCGCTGAGTACGCCGCAGGTTCCTGGAGTCACATCGTAGACTCGCGGGTTAGTCGACGCTGCCAGCGATGTGTTGGCATCTATGAGCAGCGTAACGCCTGAGCGCAGGGTCAGGGGGCCGGAAAGAAAGGTCTGGCGGTTGCCGTTGGCTCTGAGCTCAACCGCCTGACCGGCAGCGCACTGGTCTATGGCCTGTTGAATGCGAGCGGTATCAAGATCCTGCTCCGCATCCGCCGGAAGCACGCCCCCGACGGCGGCCAGGCGCGCTTGCAGAACAACACAAGATCGCGGGATACGAGGCTCCGCAACCTGGCGCCTATCCTGGGCCTGCACGCCACTTGTGCTGGCCAGGAACAACATCATCAGCGAGGTCACGTAACAGAAGAGGCGCACTGCGGGACGCTCCCTGAACGATCGCGGCATGGCGCATTATAGGTAACCGGTGTCAGATTTCGCAATGTTTCTGGAAATCGAGCGGCCCCGGGCCTGCGGCCTGGCGAGCCATGGGTCGGGGGCCGGTCGAGGCGCCGGCAGTGTTTGAGAGCGAGCGGCTGTCCCGCCGTTACGAGCGGCGAGTCGGTGAATGAGGCGGGGGCGCCGTGGACTGACGCTCGATCAAGGCCGGAGTGAACTCAGAGGCCGGAGCCTTGGCCGCATCTTTCGAGCGCGAAAACAGTTTCTCGGCGGCCGCCTTCCCCATCTCACGCACGGGCAGGCGCACAGAGGTCATCGCCGGCCACATGCGCGTGGCGATGGGAGCGTCATCAAAGCCAACGAGCGAGAGATCATCCGGGATACGGATCCCCAGCTCGTGTGCCGCTCCGTAAACCCCGCTCGCCATCTCGTCGTTGCCGGCGAATATGGCCGTAGGCCGATCCGGCCGCGCGAGCAGCTCACGGCCGCGCGCCAGTCCGGACTCATAAGTGTAAGCACCGGGAACCGTCAGGTCCGGCGCGAGCTCGAGACCATACTCGGCCAACCCTGCGATGAACCCTTCGCGTCGCTCGGCTGACGAACGGAACAGGGGCGGCCCGGAAATATAGGCAATGCGCCGATGTCCAAGCTGCGCGAGCCTGCGAGCGGCCGCCGCAGCACCATGCGCATCACGCGTCAACACCAGCCGACCCGGTTTATCGAGCTCGGCGCACGTTATACGCACGTACGGGCAGTCCGCGCTCTCGAGCAACTTGGCCAGGCGGTCGTCCTCCGATACCGAGGGCGTCAGGACAACCCCGAAGAGCCGCAGCCGCTCGACAAAGGCTCGCATATCCTCGAGGAAGGTCGGACTACGACGGTCACAGGGGCGAATCACCAACTCGTAACCACTACCCGCGAGGGCGTCGAGGATCCCAAGGTGGACATGCTCGACGTACTGCGAGTTGGGATTGTCGTGAATCATGCCGACCAGGAATGAGCGCCGGAACGCCAGCCCACGAGCTTGCGGGTCCGGCTGGTAGCCGTGCTCGGCGATGACGGCCTCGACACGGGCGCGCGTCTTCTTATTTACATACGGCGCCTGGTTGATCACGCGCGAGACAGTCTTTTTCGACACTCCAGCCAGGCGCGCGATATCAGTAATAGTGAGCCGCGCGCGATTGGTGACGCGGCTGGTACGCGACACTTCATTCCGGGCGGTTTTCTTGGCACCCCCCACAGAATGGCTGGATGTTTTGACGCGGCTGCTCATCGACCTTTGTTCTTTGCGGCCAAAGTGTAACAGACCGGGCATACGCCCATCGGGCACACCAACCTTCGGCTTAGGCCGCGGACACTCAACCGCAGGTCACCCCGCATAGTTGCACAAATTCTGATACCGGTTACCATCGGGTTACCATCCGCAAATGATACCGGTTACCATAGCAGGCATGCCGGAGCCCTTGAGCACACCTGACCTCCTTCGGGTGCACCCCCGCGACGATGTCCTGGTCGCCCTCCGGGATGTGCAGCCTGGCGAGACGGTCCGCTCGACGACTGAGACCCTGGTCGCCAAGTCCGCCGTGCCCCGCGGGCACAAGCTGGCCGCGACGGCAATCAGCGCTGGCGCGGCAATACACAAATACGGCTGGCCGATAGGGCTCGCGACCCGTGATATCGCAGCGGGTGAGCATGTACATACTCACAACCTCGGCACGGCGCTAACCGCCCACGAGGACTACACGTACTCGCCGCTCGTAACACCTGCGCCAACCGCTCTTGCCGACACTCGCACCTTCCTTGGCTATCCCCGGCGCAACGGCCGGGTCGGAACCCGTAATGAGCTGTGGGTGCTTTGCACAGTAGGTTGCGTTGCCCGCACCGCCCGACGCATCGCAGAGATTGCCGGGGAACGGCTCGAGGGTCGGGTGGACGGAGTCCATGCGTTCACTCACCCGTTTGGCTGTTCGCAGCTTGGAGATGACCTGGCACACACACGAAACGTGCTGGCCTCGCTCGCTGCTCACCCTAACGCGGGCGGCGTTCTGATCGTCGGGCTGGGCTGCGAAAACAACCAATTGCAGGCGTTGCTCGAGGCAGCAAACCTCGACACGAGCCGCGTCCGCAGTTTCAATGCGCAGGCGGTGGACGACGAGGTCGAAAAAGGGGTTGAGGCTCTCGAGGAGCTCGCAGGCCTTCTCGAACGAGACCAGCGCGTATCGCGACCTCTGTCAGATCTCGTGCTGGGCCTGAAGTGTGGGGGGTCGGACGCATTCAGCGGACTGACAGCCAACCCTCTCGTCGGCCGCATCAGTACCCTGCTCGCGCAAGCGGGTGGCACTCCCATTCTGTCGGAGATCCCTGAAATCTTCGGCGCCGAGAGAACGCTCATGGCGCGTGCCGTGGACGGAACCGTCTTCAATGAGACCGCCCGGCTCGTAAACGACTTCAAACACTACTTCACCTCCGCCGGCCAGCGCGTGTCGGAGAACCCCTCGCCAGGCAACCAGGCCGGGGGCATCACCACGTTGGAAGAGAAATCGCTCGGCGCCGTGCAGAAGTCGGGCGATGCGCCACTGACACAAGTGCTCCGCTACGGAGAACGCATCCGCCGACCCGGCCTGGCTTTGCTGGAAGCTCCTGGTAACGATGCCGTCTCCAGCACCGCACTCGCGGCCGCTGGCGCCACCGTACTGCTCTTCACCACCGGCAGAGGGACGCCGCTCGGATTTCCAGCCCCGACGCTGAAGATTTCGAGCACCAGCGCGTTGGCACAGGCGAAGCCACGTTGGATCGATTTCGACGCCGGACCGCTGCTCACCGGCACGAGCATGGACCAGCTCGCCGCCAGGTTCCTCGACCTGGTGCTCGCGACGGCCTCCGGTCGTCCGACCTGCGCTGAGCGCAACGGCGAGCGTGAAGTGGCCATCTGGAAGACAGGAGTCACGTTGTGACCGCACCCGGGACGCTCGAACCGGAGCGCCCCGGGCGCTTTCGCTGGGTCATCTGCTCGTTGCTGTTCGCCGCGACGGCCCTCAACTACGTCGACCGCCAGACTATCGGCATTCTCGAGCCGAAGCTCGCCCAAGAGCTCCATTGGACCGCGACCGACTACGCCAACATCGTGTTCTCCTTCCAGCTGGCTTACGCGGTGGGATACGTTGCCTTCGGCAAGCTGATCGACAAGCTGGGGGCGCGGCTCGGGTACGCGCTGGCCGTCGGCATCTGGACGGTGGCCCATGTCGCGAACGCCTGGGCCAGCTCATTGTGGGATTTCATGCTCGCCCGCTTTGCCATCGGACTCGGTGAGTCAGGCAACTTTCCGGCCGGGATCAAGGCGGTCGCGGAGTGGTTTCCCAGGCAAGAGCGGGCGTTCGCGACCGGCATCTTCAACGCCGGTAGCAACGTCGGCGCAATCATCACCCCACTCATCGTTCCAGCGATCACGCTGGGCCTGGGGTGGCGCGCAGCCTTCGTGATTACGGGCAGTTTTACGGTAATCTGGTTGTTTGTGTGGCTCGCCCTGTTTCGCTCACCCCGACAGCACAGCCGCGTTGGCCGCGGCGAGCTGGCCCTCATCGAGAGTGACCCGCCCGATCCGCCGGTGTCGATTCCGTGGCTCAGCTTGCTGAAGGTGCGCGAAACCTACGCCTTTGCGCTGGGCAAGTTCCTGACCGACCCGATCTGGTGGCTGTACCTGTTCTGGCTGCCCGATTTCCTGGTCAAGCGCCATCACCTCGACCTCAAAACCTTCGGACCGCCGCTCATTGCCATCTACGTGGTGTCGGACCTCGGTAGCATCGGCGGAGGCTGGATGTCTTCGCGGCTGCTGCGCGCCGGGTTCAGCCTGAGCGCGGCGCGTAAGTTGACTATGTTGCTCTGTGCCGTGTTGGTCATGCCGGTGGTTACGGCCGCATATGTCGAGAACCTATGGTTGGCGGTCGCCATCGTGGCCGTCGCCGCAGCCGCGCACCAAGGCTTTTCCTGCAACCTCTTCACCCTGCCCTCCGATGTCTTCCCGCGCCAGGCGGTCGGCTCTCTCGTCGGCATCGGCGGCATGGCCGGTGCGGTCGGCGGCATGTTGCTCTCGAAGTACGCGGGTTGGGTCCTGGACCACGTCGGCAGCTTCACGCCGATCTTCGCGTTGGGGGGATTGACCTACGGCCTGGCGGTGCTCTTCATTCATTTGTTGTCGCCACGACTCGCGCCCGCGCGGCTTGGACCTGGAACGCACGCCGCGGATTCGCAGCGTCCAATGCTCTCCGGATCGGAGTAACCCATGGCATACAACTTGTCGCGCCGCGAGTTCGTTACGTACAGCGGCGTGGCGCTCGGCAGCGTACTCGCCAGCCCGCGAGGCGCAGCCGCCGGCCCTGTGTCTCCAGCAACGACGTCCTCCGCCGACCCTATCTGGGGCACCAACGGCGCGGCGACCGCCATAATTCGCTCATTGCAACACCTCTCCCAGGCCGCCTTTCCTGCCGTCGATTTTCCGGTCACACGCCACGGCGCCCGACCGTGCCAGGTTTTGCCACAACTCAACCCGTACCCGAACCCACCATCACTACTCAGCGCCGGTGCCGAACGCACGGCGGCGCCTGGCTCGTTCGATTGCCAACCAGCGTTCCGGGCCGCAATCGCGGCCTGTCACGCCGCCGGTGGCGGGCGCGTATTGGTACCCGCTGGAACATGGTTCTGCGCCGGCCCGATCGTGCTCCTCAGCAACGTCAACTTTCACCTGGCAGCGAACTGCACCATTTACTTCAGCCCGAACCCGCGCGACTACGCCAAGGACGGTCCGGTCGATTGCGGTGCGAACGGCAAGCTGTACTACTGCCGTTGGCAGGGCAATGACTGTGTGAACTTCGGCTCCCCCATCTACGCTCACAACGCCAGGCGGATCGCACTAACGGGTGAAGGGCCTTCCTCGGTACTGAACGGCCAGGGCATGACACCCTTCGCCGGCAGCGGCGACACCAGCACCTGCTGGTGGACCTACAAGGGCATCAACGGCAAGTACGGATGTGTCGACGCTACTACCCCGACAGGCGTGTACGCCAACCCGAACAACCGCGATCTGCGTGAAGTCGTGCCGGGTCTGTCGGCCGAACTTTACGCCCGGCTCACCGATCCGCAGACTCCCTGGCGGCGGGACGAGAACTACCTGCCGGCCCTTTCCGAGGCGGGGGTACCGGTCGAGCGGCGTATGTTCGGCCTGGGTCACTACCTCAGGCCCTGCATGATCGAGTTTCTCAGCTGCACCGACGTGCTCATGGAGAACTACTGCACCCAGAATACCCCGTTCTGGCAGCATCATCCGACAGGGTGCACCAACGTGGTCATTCGTGGGGTGACCGTCGACAGCATCGGTCCCAACAACGATGGATTCGACCCGGATTCCAGCCGTAACGTGCTGTGTGAGGCAGTGACGTTCAACACCGGAGATGACTGCATCGCCATCGATGCCGGTAAGAATCACGACGTCGGGCTCGGGCCGGCACAGGATATCGTGATCCAACACTGCAGCATGAATTCGGGCCACGGAGGACTGACGATCGGCAGCCTGATGGGCGGCGGAGTCCGCAACGTCTACGCCCGTGGATTGACGATGCGCAATACCTTCTGGGCGTCCAACCCGCTGAACATTGCAATCCGCATCAAGAGCAATCTGAATCGCGGCGGGTTCGTCGACAATGTGCACATCCGGGACGTCGACCTGCCGCACGGAGTCAGTCTGAAGGGCGCCAGCTACGCCACCAGCATGTTGAAGGACAGTCCTATCAATACCGCGGTCCCGCTGGGTGTGGTGACCCGGGCGGCGGCGAATCCCGCCACCTCCGCGGGTGGATTGATCACGCTCGACTGCGACTATATGCCGGCGGGAGATGCAATCCGCACCCGTCCTCCGGTCCTACGCAACATCCACATCAGCCACGTGCGCGCCCGGAACGTGGACCTTCACGGCGTCACCGGATCGTGCTTCCAGGCATTGGTCGTGCAGGGCCCGGTCGTTTCCGACTACAACGGGCCCACCCCGACTCCCCCCATCCTCCCGATCGAGAACGTCTCGATCACGGATTGCGACCTGGGCTCTCCGACTGCGAAGGGGCCCGCCGGCCCTACGGCTCCGGGGCCGATTTACATCTATAACGCACGCGACATCACACTACGCAATGTACGCATCGGTGGGCGCACGTACGACACTGTCATGTCGGACGTGCACCCTGAGCCCTCCGGTCCTTAATTCACTGAGCAGGCGGCTCCATTGAGCTTGAATCCGCTCGGTATCGAGTTCGTACCGCTCCAGGTGCCCAGGAATCCGGCACCCGTGTAGCTGCCACCCGCCGGGATGTTGGCATTGTAATTCAGGTTGGTCACCGTCACGGTTGAGCCGCTCTGCGTCTCGGCTCCGTTCCACAACTGCGTGATTGTCTGGCCGTTGGCAAACGTCCAACTCAATGTCCAGCCGTTGATCGCCGTCGCGCTCGTGTTGTCGATCGATAGCGCGACCTGGAAGCCGGGGGTCCACTGGTTGGTAATAGTGTAGCCGACGTGGCAGGCACCGCCGCCACCCGTATTGCCACCACCGACGGTCACCGCAATTGTGGTGCTAGCCGCCAGGGGCATGCCGGCAGAGCTGGTGCCGTTGCCGCTGATGGTCAGTGTGAAGGTGCCTGCCGCCGCCGTACTGGCGGCCGAGACAGTCACCACGCTGCTGCTCGTTGCCGGGTTGGTGCCAAACGACACGCCGACACCGGCCGGCATGCCAGACGCGGACAGCATCACAGGACCGGTGAATCCACCAGCGTCCGTAATGCTCATGGTGTCAGTTGCACTGCTGCCCGACGTAACACTCAAGGAGGCGGCCGAGGGCGCTAGTGTAAACGAGGGGTTCCCGCCTCCATTGTTCCCACCGCCCCCTCCCAGCGGGAACTGCATGGCCGCCAGCAGTGATTGTTTCAGCGCGCTCGCTGGTGTCGCGTCGTAGTTACTGTCCAGCAGTGCATAGCTGTCCTCGCCATTCGCGGCCCAATACGTCCAGCTCAGGGCGGGGTTGCTCTTGATGAAGCTCGTCAGACTCTGGAACCACTGTCCCTGACTGCCGGCTGCGGTGTTCTGGATGTCCACGCTGTTGTTGTCGGTGCCGAACTCACCCAGCCAGACTGGGGCGGTACCCCCCGCGCTGATGTATCCCCAGTATTGGTTCCAGATCGACGCGAGGCTGGTCGCCGTCGTGCTCGAGTTGAACCACTTCTGCTGAAACAGGTTCGGGCCGTAGTCATGGGCCGAATACACCAGTTGACCGGGCACACTGAGGATGACGGGGTTGGTCGCAACACCGATCAGGTTACCGCCCTGCCAGCCGCACACGGTGTTATAGCAATCGTTGCCCTCCACGAAAATGAGCAGCTTGGGGTTGATTGCGAGAATGGCGTTACCGGCGAGTTGGGCCGCCACCGGCCAGTTTTGCGCAGAGCTCGTCGGACAGCCGTTGCTCTGCGAATCACCGGTCCAGCAGGCCCCGGTCGCCGCCCCACCCGCGAGCAGGTGGGGCTCGTTGCGAAGATCCATTCCAATGACGGTCGGGTTGCCGTTGAAGGTGAACTTCGCATTGCTGTAGCGCATCGCCAGCGTCTGCCAGTCCGCGATCCAGTTCGATTGCGGAAAGGCGGAAGTGAACCATAGGCCGTTCTGCTCGTTGCTGTTGCCGGCTTCGGAGCGGTGGTTGTCGAGAATGATCCGCAGGCCGATCGAGCCGGCGTAGGCGACGATGGTGTCCATGTCCTGCAGCGCCGTCTGCCCCACGAGCGCCGTGTTGGCGGCCACGCCATTGGCGTTGGACGTGAAGTTCGTCGGGACCGGATTGCTCTCCACCATCTGGTTGGAAAACGGCATGCGAATGACGTTGTAACCCAGTGCCTTGATGTTGTTCAGGACGGTCTTGTAGTCCTGGGCCCACAGGCCATGCACCAGAAAGTCCGAGGTCTCGAAGCCGTACCAGTTGACGCCCGCCAGGCGCACGAGATTGCCTTGCGAGTCGACAATCTGGTTGCCGCTGGTATGCCAATAGCCGGCACCCACGGTATTGGTAGTCTGAGCGAATGCGGCCGTCGACACTGATGCGGCGATCAACGCGCATGCAGTGAGTGTCCTTACTGTTGCGTAACGCATAGTTCCTCCACTGAAATTTCCGGTGAGGAGCGCGCAACCGGCTCTGCGGCTGCGCGCTCCCGGTGCTCAATTCACCGCACAGGCCGTTCCGTTGAGTGTGAACCCGGTCGGAATCGAGTTCGTGCCGCTCCAGGTCCCCAGGAATCCCGCACCGGTATAGCTGCCTCCAGCCGGGATGCTGGCGTTGTAGTTCAGGTTGGTCACCGTCACGGTTGGTCCGCTCTGCGTCTCGGCTCCGTTCCATAACTGGGTGACCGCCTGGCCGTTGGCAAACGTCCACGTCAGCGTCCAGCCGTTGATCGCCGCTGCGCTCGTGTTGTCGATGGATAGCGCGACCTGGAAGCCGGGCGTCCATTGATTGGTGATCGAGTAACCGATGTGGCAGGGACCGCCGCCTCCGCCGCCCACCGTACCAACGGTCACCGCAACGGTGGTACTTGCCGTCACAGAACCGGAAGTCCCGGTGATGGTGAGCGTGAAGGAGCCCGCCGCCGCCGTGCTGGCGGCCGCCACAGTCACCACGGTGCTGCTGGTCGCCGGGTTGGTGGCAAACGATACACTGACACCGGCCGGTATGCCCGACGCGGCCAGCGCCACAGCACCGGTGAATCCGCCGGCATCCGTGATGGTTATAGTGTCAGTCGCGCTACTGCCTGCCGTGACGCTCAAGGACGCAGCTGAAGGTGCCAGTGTAAACGAGGGAGTTCCCCCGCCACCGCCGGCTCCTACAGTGAGAGCGACAGTAACCGTGTGCGAGATCGCGGTAGCGCCTTGGCCATTCGTGCCGGTAATCGTGACATTCCCCGTCTCACCTGGAGTTCCCGGCTGGGCGAAGAAGCTGACACTGATCGAGCCATTGCCGTTCACCGAGTTGGGGGCAAAGTTGGCACTGACTCCCGCGGGCAGACCGCTCGCCTGAACGGCTACGCTGCCCGTCAACCCGCCGACGAATCCAATCGCCACCGCGGCGTTGGCGGTCGATCCGGCCGCTACACTGACCGCCGCGGGTGTGACGGACATGGTGAAGTCCGGCTTGGCCATCACGGTAACCGTTATCGTGGTGCTATGAGACTGCGCACCGGTGGTACCCGTCCCTGTACTGTTACCCGTTATGGTGACCGTTGCCGCGCCCACCGTCGCATTGCCGGCGGCGGTGAGAGTCAGCGTGCTCCCCGCCGAGCCTGTGACCATGGACGGACTGAAGCTCGCCGTCACACCGGCCGGCAGGCCGCTCGCGCTCAGGGTGATAGCGCCGCTGAAACCGTTGATTGCCGAGATAGTGACGCTGTCAGTCACCGAGGTTCCCTGCACCACGGAGACGCCTGTGGAAGCGATGCTGAAGCTGGGTGCTGTGCTCGCCGGAACTGCCGGGAAGGCGTTCTGCACCAGCATGGCGAAATACGGTACCCAGAAGGTCCCGGCCTTGGGCGAGTTGGGCACCGCATTGGTGGGCTGGTTGTTGGCCAGGGAATTGTCGTGCGTCGGGTTGCAATTCGGGTCACCGGTCGTTGAAGTGACGCCGTTGAACACGCTGCCCGGATAATTGCCGTCCGATTCCCCTGGCGGCTTGATCCACACGTACGCCTGCAGATTCGCAAATCCACCCGGGTTCACGGTCGGCGGTACACCCAGACCGGCGTTGGGCTGGTTACACCACTGGCCCATGTCGGTGCGCGCGTCGATCTTGGAAGCGTTGACGAAGGTGTCTACGACAGTGCTGGTGCTCGGACCGGTGGGACGGCTCGGGCTGCCCCAACCGTTGCGCGAAGTGTCGATGAGGAAGCCGACGGTGGACGGGAAGCCGGCTTGAACGAAGGCGGCATCCATCGATGCGGCATAGGTTTCCTCGTCGATGAAGGGATTGAAGTGATAGAAGGTAGCGGAATCCACCGGGTTGCCGCCGATCGACTCCGTCGCAGTCATGAACGGCTCCCGCGTCGGACCATAGTTGGCGGTGTTCGTGATGAACCCGTCGACGCTCGCGACGCCGGCGGTGGTTCCTTTCGCGACGGCCGTGAGGAAGTTGACGGCGGGTTGAAAGTTGTTGGGCCAACCCAGCCAGCCATGATGACCCACATCGAGATACTGGTAGACGTTCGGCAGCTGGTGGAAGGTACTGAGCGCGAACTGGATCCCCTGCACGTACACACCGGTCAGCGAGGGAGCGCCGCTCACACCGCCATTGGCGGCAACGCAGGCGGCGATGGCCGGATTCGGCGCCTCACCGACGTTGGTGATCAGGTTGGGGAGCGAGTCGTCCTCGACGACCAGGACGAAACGGATATTCGGATTGCTGCCGACCGTCTGCAGAGCGTTGAAAATGGGAGTGATGTAGTCGTTCTCGTACTCCTGCAGGCCAGTCCCGGTCAACGTGATCGGCGTGCCGTTGGGGCCGACGATCGTGTCGCCCCCGGCAATACTCAACTCGCCGTTCGAGGCCAGGGCCGCGCAGTCGCGATCGGGAAGATCGTAGATGACCAACTCGACGACGATCGGCTGGCTCGTACCCGAGGCTGCCTGCTGCGCGAGCGCCGCGTTGATGTGCTGCTGCAAGCTCGAGCGGCCGCCGGCCGCCGGGCCGCCGGAAATCGCTCCGATGTGATCCAACCACACTGCCGTAGGATAAGTGCCCACGACGGCCATCTGCTGGGCCAGCGCCGAACCGGCCGGCTGTGCCCCGCTGGCCGTCCTGACTTCGTTGGTCCAGTCGGGATTGACGTAGAACGTCGCACCGGCAAACGGGTTGGTGACGTGAGTGACGGTTTGCGCGAAGGCGCCTGGCACCACGAGCAGCAGGACCAGAAGAGTGAACAGGAGCGCTATGCGGCTGTCGAGTTGAGTGACACGCGCGTGTCTGCGTGACGGATGTCCCAGCGAATACATGACTCCTCCCTGTACGTCGGTGACGACGTGTGATCGGTCCGAAATGGAGTTGCAGGTGGCGCAGCCGCCTGTGGAAATCGGCAGGTAATATCGTAGCGCTGCGCAAACCGACTCAAGTCTGTTTGCACCCCCTCTCGCTAATTCACCCGTTGACAGCGATGTCAACTCGAAGTTGACGCGAAGCTAGTCGCTTTTTTTTTCGATGTCAATTCACCAATGGCCCGGCCTTTCGCGCCCGAATCCCAAACGCTGTTCCCGGCAGAGAATGTAACAAGGAGTCGCTGTTCAATGATACATTGCGACCCTTCTGCAATGCTGGACACCACGACATGTAGCAAAACGGCGTCGGCACAATCCAGACACACTGGTTATTGACAGTTAGCGGATCCTGAGAGCGGCGAAGCGCCCCGTGGCAGACAGACGCTCAACAGCGGCCGCCACCGTCCAGAGCTCTTTACGACGGGCGACGAACGAGCTGTCACCCAGCTCTTCCAGGGGGCGGGCCTTGGCAAAGAAAAAGCCCTGTCCGGCCACACAGCCCAACTCCAGGAGGGAAGCGATCTGCGGCTCGCACTCGATCCCTTCCGCCACGATATCCAGGCCCAGGGTGCTCCCCAGGGTGATGACCGCCCGCGCCAGCTCGGGACCGTTGTCGGAGGTCGTCAACCGGCTCACGAAGGAGCGGTCGATTTTCAGGATGTCTATGGGGAAGCGATGCAGGTATGACAACGACGAGTACCCGGTTCCGAAATCATCGAGGGCGAGACGCACACCGACGCCTTTCAGCTTCTGCAGGCGCTCCAGGTTGGCCTCGGTGTTGGACATCATGGTGCTTTCAGTGAGCTCGACCACCAGGTTGGCAGGCTCGAGTCCGGAGGTGGTCAGCGCATCGGTGACATCCTTGAAGAGATCGCCGTGTTGCAGATGGCGTCCCGAGATGTTGACCGCCACACGCAGCCTGTTGCCACCGGCAACGCGCCCCCGCCAGGCCATCAGTTCGCGGCAAGCCTCGATCAGCACCCAGCGCCCCAGCTTCACGATCTGGCCGCAGTCTTCCGCGATCGAGATGAACTGCCCCGGCATCAACACGCCTTTGCCCGGATGGCGCCAGCGTACCAGGGCTTCCACGCCCAACAGGCTGCCCGTGGCCAGGTCCACGATGGGCTGATATTCGAGGAAGAACTCCTGTTCCGCAAGCGCCCGCACGATGTCCGCCTCCAACCGCAAGCGCTCATGCAGCACATCCTGCATGCGGGGCTCGAAGACGGCATAGCGGTTCTTCCCGGCTGCCTTGGCGTGGTACATCGCGATATCGGCATTGCCCAGCAACGCTTCGGCGCTGCTAGCCGTGTCGGAGTGCGCCACCCCCACGCTGGCGGCCACACGCACTTCCATTCCGTTCAGCAGGAACGGCGCCCCCAGCGCCTCGATCAAGGATGCGGCGATCACCCGGACCTCCTCCGTCGAGCCGAGCGATTCGACGAGAACGGCGAACTCATCGCCTCCGAGGCGCGCCACGGTATCGGATGCGCGCGTGTTCTTGACTATGCGCTGGGCGACCGCCCCCAACAACCGGTCACCCGCATCGTGACCGAGGGAATCGTTGATGGTCTTGAAGTTATCCAGGTCGAGAAACAGGACGGCCACCGGCAAGTGGCCGCGTTGGACCAACGCCAGGGCGTGCTGCACGCGATCCTTGAACAAGGTGCGATTCGCCAGCAACGTCAGCGGATCGTGGAACGCCATCTGGCGGAGCTGGCGCTCGAGCGCTTTGCGCTCACTGATGTCGCGGAAGTTGAGAGCCAGCCCGCGAACCGCGGGATCGGCCGTCAGGTTGCTGCCGACACTCTCGAGTACACGGCGGCTCGGACCCCGCTCGATGACGAGCTCAACAGGACCCACCGTTCCAGAAGGCGTGGCGGTAATCTCCGTCAACAGTGCCCGCAACCGGTCGCAGTCGGGTCCCGTCCAGAGGTCCAGCAGGCTCTTGCCGACCATCTCCTCCGGCCGGAAACCCAGCGTCCGCTCACAGGCGGGCGAGACGAAACGCAGCACACCGTCGGTCTCGACGATCATGATGACGTCGGAGGCGTTGGCAATCAGGGACTCGAACCGATCCTCCACCATGCGCGCGGCACGTTGCTCGCGCACGGCGGCGTCGCCGCGGAGAACCACTCCCTGCCTGACCATCAGAAGCAGAGTCATGGTGAATACAACTACTGTCATCACGGCGACGGGTTCACCGATGTCGCCGCGGGATAAATAGACCAACACCAGGAAGACGGTCAGCGACGCGGCATAGGGAAGCGTTCGCGCCAGGGCATCCGGCGTATTGCCCGAACCGGAGCCGGAACCCGAACCAGGAGGCAGAGCCGCCGACCTGGCCGACACGCGCATCTGCGCACGTCCGGCGGCCGCCCAGGGCAGATAACCGACGAGATAAAACACGTCCTGCAGATCGCCGGCGGCGTAGTAGCCGCCCATTTTGGCGAGCGACCAGAAGATGTCCGCAATGAACATCGCGGCAAAACCGGTGATCAGCAACAGCGGAATACGCCGGTCGGCGGCGCCAGTGAGCAACCTCACTCCCAACACTAGCAGCAACAGGCAGTCGAGACCCGCGTACACCTCGCTCAACCCCTGCTTGAGCGTACCGACCTCGTCATGCAAGTCCGCCGGACGGATCACCAGAAACCAGAAGAAGGCGCCAAAGCCGATGACGAGAATCGTGGCGTCGAGGCACAGCTGGACCCAGGGCACCCGGATCGCGGCCGCCCGAATCAACAGTGACGAGCCGACCAACATTGCGCCATAGAATGAGAGGAAGAAGACGTCCCCCGGGCCCGGGAAAGGGTCCTTGCCGTGCAGCCAGCTATTGACCGAGATGATCGTACCGATGAGGTAGATCCCAAGCGCCAGCGCGAGCCAACACCACGCGAGTCGGAGCATCCGGGAGTGAGCGCCGCGGGCCGCGGCGATGGCGACTATGGCAGCCGCCAGGCATGCCGGGCCATCCGACAGCAACCCGACATAGTGGGTTACCTGTTCGCCTCCGAGACCCGACAACATGAGGACAATGCAGGCCACCGCATACGCGAGAAGGCCAAAGTAAAGACGGTCGGCCCACGGCGGTGCACCAACCGTCTGGAGTGTGGGAACAACACGTGCCGGTACGTCCACGGGAGTATGCTGCGCTGCAGGATACATGTCGGCTTAGGCTCAGACGATCGTATCGACTAGGCAGGCCCGAAGATGAGGCGCGTTTCACTCCTGGACGGCTACATAACGCGGCCCTGTGCCCATTTGCGGAAATCGACAGGACTCTCGCCCGTGAGTTGCTTGAACGCCTTGGCGAAGGCGCTGAGGGACGCATAGCCGACCTCGGCCGCCACGTCAGTGACGCGGCCGCCGCGGGTCAACCGGCTCGCCGCCTCCATGATGCGAGCCTGGGTGAGCCACGCCTGCCAGGTCATGCCGGTTTCGCGTGCGAACGTCCGACGAAATGTTCGCTCCGACATCACGGCAGCGGCCAACGCACGCGCCAAGGTGGCGCGGCCCGGGTCAACGGCCACGTAGTCCATCGATCGCTTGATCCCGGGATGCCGCGCGCTCGGCAGGCACAGCAGCAACTCGCTCTCGAGCCATTCGGAGCACATCATTCCCAACGTGTGAAAGAAACTGCGCGCCACGGGATCGACTTCGCTGGCTCCCAACGGCCAACGCAACGCGTGCAGGATCATCTCGCGCATCAGCGGACTCGCAGCCAGAACGCGCACGCGCCGCTGTGGATCCGGCACGGTCTCAGGAGAAAGGTACAGCGACGCACCCTCAACATCAGTGATCAACGTGCGGTGAGGCGTCGCCAGCGGAATCCAGGCCGCGCGACCGGCTGGCACGAGATACCGCGCCCGCTCGGTCTCAATCTGGGTGGTGCCGTCGATCGCGTAGATCAGTTGGTGGTACTCGTGCGTATGCCAGTCATAAAACGTGTTACGCGCGCGGTCCCGGAAGGCAAAACCCGCCCCCCTGGGCCGATCCAGCTGGTAAGTGTGCAGCGTCTCGGTCGTCTGCCGTTCGTCGAGGAGTTTCATGGCCGCTGAGAGTCGATTTCTGGCCGGCCCACGTTAGCCGCTGCCGGGCCGCGAGTCTATTCTGGCTCGCACTTTTCGGCCGGAGCCTATCCATGACCCCACACAATGAGAGGATCGTCGCGCAATTCACCCGTTGGGCCAAGCCATTTGCGGACTTGCCCGTGCATTCCGAGGCAGACGGCATGGCACGCACCCTCGCGGCGGCCGGCATTCAGCCTCATATGACAGTCCTCGACGTGGCGTGCGGGCCGGGCATCGTTGCGTGTGCGGCGGCGGCGCAAGCAAAGCACGTGACCGGCATCGACCTCACTCCAGCCATGATAGCCGAGGCCCGCGCCCGACAGGACAGCTTGCAGCTGAAGAACCTGGATTGGCACGTCGGAGATGCCACGCAACTTCCGTTCGCGGACGGCACTTTCGACGTGGTTCTAACACGTTATAGCTTTCATCACATGACCACGCCCGCGGCGGCGTTGCGCGAAATGACACGGGTTTGCCGCAAAGGCGGCCGGGTCGTGGTCATCGACGCCACTCCGTCGCCCGCAACCCAGGCCGCCTATGACCACATGGAGACGGTACGGGATGGCTCGCACGTGAGTGCCCTGACCTTGGACCAACTCCGTGCAATCGGACGCGACGCCGGACTGTCGGAACAACACATCGACGGGTATCGCCTGGAAGCCTTGATCAGCTCACTCGCCGACGAGCGGGACATGGACGCCCTGACCCGGTTGCTCGACGCTGACATCGCCAGTGGCCAAGATCGGATCGGCGTAGGTGCGCGACGGGCCGCTGACGGTCTGCGCATCTATTTCCCGATCTCGATCGTCACCTGGGTCGTCAGCGCTGGCGAGGCCGCTTAGGCACCAAGGCCAGCCACCCTGCGGGTCAACTTTGCCATTTCAACCTCAGTGACGTCGTTTACGCTACAGTCGCACGAGGCGCGCCGATCCTCAAGGAGGTGCTCGTGTCATGACCATCCGCTCGACCCTGTTGGCCCTGTGCGCGGTGCTGCTCGCCTGCACCGGAGCAAATGCAGCCGATGCTGCTCGCGCTATGAAGGATATTGTGTATGCAACCGTCGAGGGCAAGCCCCTCGCCCTGGATCTGTACCTTCCGGCGGCGCCTCAACCACCGCCACTGGTCGTGTATGTTCACGGCGGAGCCTGGACCACAGGAAGCAAGGCGCAATATCCAGCGTTCCTGGTCGAGCATGGGTTCGCCGTAGCGAGCCTCGACTTCCGCTCATCGACCGAGGCTCGCTTCCCCGCGAACGTATATGACATCAAGGCGGGGATCCGTTTCCTGCGAGCCAAGGCAGTGCAGTATGGCTATCGCGTGGATCGCATCGCCATCGCGGGCGCCTCATCGGGTGGCCACCTGGCGGCGCTCGTAGGCGCGACCAATGGGAATAAGGAGCTCGAAGGTGCCGAAGGCGACCATCTCAAGGACTCGTCCGCGGTGCAGGCGGTGGTCAGTTACTTCGGCGCCAGTGATCTGACGACCATTCTGGCTCAATCGACCCCGGCGGGTTTGGAGGTCCGCGCGCCCGCGTTGCAGCGACTCCTGGGAGCCTCACCGAATGCCGTACCCGAGCTCACCCGCCTGGCCAGCCCGGTATTTCACATCGACGCGCAGTCTCCGCCGATCTTTCTTCTACATGGGGACCAGGACACCCAGATGCCCGTGAACCAGGCACTCGAGCTGCAGAGTGTCTACGAAAGCGCGGGGCGTCCCGTCGAGGTGTTGTTCCTGCACGGTGTTGGCCACGACGGCGCGCCCTTTTTTCGCGGGCAACCGGCCGAGCGCGTGGTGGCGTTTTTGAAGCGGCAGATCGGTTAGGTCGTCTGCTCTCTGGCGGACTTGCGCCACCTATTCGACTCTCGCTTCCCACTCGCCCTCGTCGTCGACCATCATCTCCTCGATGCGGCGCGCCAGACGATCCAGCGCCTGCTCGAGCTCCTTCTGATTCTCGCCCTGCAGGAACTTGCGTTGTCTCTCCTGGATGACCGGGATCAACTGCCGCAGTAAGGCGTCACCCTTATCTGTGAGAAAGACGCTGTGCGCGCGATCGTCGCCTTCAACTGCCCCTTTTCTGACCAGCCCGCGCTTCTGCAGTCGCTGTACCGACCGGCTGATCCAAGCCCGGTCGATGCGCGCCCGCCGGCTGATCTCCACCAGCGACAAACCCGGCGTGCGCGCTGTGTGCACCAGGACTCTCAGATCGGCGATTCTCAGGCCGAACCGAGTACCGTAATACGCGCTCGCTGCGCGATCGATAGCGCTGGCCAGATCCAGCACCTTGATCATGAACAAGCTCTGGTGGATTCCCTGTGGCGTCAGCTCCTGCTCCACGGATTTCGGCGCGCCCTTGGATTTCCTCTTGATCGTTTTCTGGCGAGGTGACTGGCTCATTCAAGGGATCATATCATCAGAAGTTGCGCCGGACGGTCAGGTACCACATCCGGGGCGCGCTCGGTTGCCCTTCGATGGTGGGCTCACCGAAGGCGGTCAGGTCGAAGATATCCTGCCAGTAGAACTTGTTCGCCACGTTGTTGATCCCGACAGACGCCGTCCAGTCACGATCCTTGCTGGCGTATTCCAGGCGCACGTTCTGCAGCACGAATCCACCGGCGCAGGAATTCAGCGCCGTATACCCCGTGGCGGTGTTGGGCGCGAACTCGCAGATGCGAGTGTTCATGTATGCATCGTAACGAGGCGACAAAGTGGCCCCATTCGGCAGCGTCAGTGTGTACTGCGCGCTCGCCGAGGCCGTCCATTGCGGGACTCCACCGAATTCACCGGTGGGTGTCAGCCCCGTGTAGGGAACGCCTTGGAACGTGGTGGCACTCGCGGACGTGTGCAGATATCCGGTCGAGGCTGTCAGCAATAGACCCTGGAGAGGCCGGAATTGAGCATCCAACTCGACGCCGCTGAGTTTCGCGGGAGCATTCACATATGCGGTCAGCGGGACCACCGCCGGAGCGTTAGGTCCACCCACGCAGGAGCCGTCGGGGTTGGTGACGCATTCGAGGCCGCTCGCACCGACAATGTGCTTCTTATAGTCGCCGTAGAAGAAGGCCAGATTCACACGGGCGCGATGCTCGAACAAATCACTCTTCACGCCGATTTCGTATTCGGTGAGGTCCTCACCCGACACGGGTTTGAACTGTGATGTCTGAAACGGCCGTGGATTGAATGCCGGCGGTCGATAGCCGGTCGCGGCCGACACATAACCCATCACCGCCGGCACGAACTGATAGTCCGCGCCCAGCAGCCAGTCGAAGTGGGTCTGGCTGCTGCTCACCGTCTGCACGACAATGGTGTTGTCGTTGAGGTCGCTCTTCTTGTCATTGGACACACGCGCTCCGGCAGTCATCCGGAAAGCGTCGGTGAAGCGGTAAATGCCGTGCAAGTAGGCGGACTTGTTCTCAAAGTGCCCGTGGTCGAGGCCGTTGACCAGCAGCGCGAAGTCATGCGGATCAGCTAAGTAGGCCTGCAGTGGGCCGACCTGCGGCAACTCCACTGCCTGGGCGCTCGCGGAATTGCCGTCGTAGTAGAACGCCCCTGCCGTCCAGTCCAGGCGATTGAACAGCGTACCCTCGAAACGTAACTCGTTGGTGCGATAGGTGAAGTCCTGAATGCCGTCGACCACGGAGAGTCCGAGCGGAGAGCCATCCTGGTCGGTGGAGAAGTATCCGTGCCAGTTGCGCCAGGCGGTGATGAACTTCATGTTCACCGCATCGGTCAGCCTCCAGGTCCAGGTGCCGGAAACGCCCTTCTGACTGAGCGAGGTTTTGGGCGGATAGCTCAGGCCGGAGTAGGGATCGGTGAACGTGTCGTAGGTGATATAGGGATTCGCCGGGACGAAGCGCTTGTCGTAGTGGACCCCGTAACCGAAAAAGTTGGGATTGGGGCGGATCGTCGTCCCGTTCGGTCCGGGGATGGTACCGTTGTACATCGCCTGGTCCCAGGCAGCAAAACCACCCACCAACGGACCAATCGCCATCAGCGTGTCCGCGCGCGCTGGTGAGTCGTCACGTTGGTAATCGAGGGCGACCTGGAAGTCCATGGTGTCTGTCGCGACGAAGCGAAACTGGGCGCGCGCTCCCGCTATGTCGGTGCCGCCAAGCGTGCCTACCTGGCAGCCCGAGAGTCGGTTACGGACCGTCACCGGCAAGGTTCCCGCCGCCGCCGGGTTGGCACACGCGAAGTCGATCATCTTCTGATAGCCGTCCTGCTTGCGCTCGACACCGGTAATGCGCACGAACAGCTTGTCGGGAATGAGTGAGAGGTCGAATCCGCCACGGAGGTCGACGCGGTGGAAGTCTCCCACAGTGCCTTCCAGGTAGCCGGAACTGTCTCCCTTGGGTTGCTTCGAGTTGTAGCGTACCGCACCGCCGATCGCGCCGCGGCCGAATAGCGTACCCTGCGGCCCGCGCAGAGTTTCCACATCCTGGATGTCGAGCAAGTCGAATTGGGATGCCATCGTTGTTGGATAGTAGACATCGTCCACGTAGATGCCGACGCCGGGTTCGAACGCGAAGTTGAAATCCGACTGGCCGATACCGCGGATGAAATACGTCATCGTATTTCCGAAGGCTTGCTGTGCAGGCCTTGCCACGGCATTTGGCGTGGTGAACGCAATGTCTGATGTATTTACAAAGCCACGGGATTCGATTTCCTCGGCCGTAATGGCCGTAATCGCTACCGGGGTCGTCTGTAGGTTCTCCTGGCGATAGCGTGCCGTGACCACGACTTCTTCGAGCCCACTCCCGGTGGATGTGTCATTTTGCGCGCTCGGTTGAGCGGCATTCGTCTGCGCATGCGCAACGGATGAGGCAACCATCAACGCGGCAACAGCAGCCGGCACGGTCAAGCGTGCCTTGTCGGACCCATAGACCCTCATGCGCTCCCCCCACCTGGTTGTCGTGTATTTGTCGGCTAACGCGGGCCGACTTCAGCATGGGAGGTCGATGCGTGTCAAGACACGCATCTCCGTGTCACAACACCTGTATCCGCCCAGGCTGTTCCGCGAGCCGCTCGGGCGCGTATCATGGGTGGGATTTGCGCCAGTATCGCCGGGGAAGTTTGTATGTCTGGCCCGCACAAGCCGCGGGCGTTCTGGCGATTACGGGGGACGACTGGTCCCGACTACAGGTGGCGGGTCTCCGCCGGCGGGTGCGTCCAGTCGTTGTGCAGGCCATCGGAGAAACGGATCGGCCCGCTCAACAACTCCTCGGGCGAAGCATCGTCGAGAGTGTTGACGAACACGCAGACGAAGGGGCCGCCCATGTAGTCGGCGTCGCCGGTCGAATGCGTGCGGACACCGCAGTGGCCACAGTGATATTTCACAGGCGCCTGAGGATGCTTGTGGTAAGCCACTCCCTGCTCCGATCCGGCGGCGAGTCGGAAGGCGTCGGGCTTGACGAATGTTGCCCAGGCCCTCGCCTTGAGGCAAAAGGTGCAATTGCACCGCCCGGTACCCTGGCTCAAGTCGATGTCTGCCTCGTAGCGGATGGCGCCACAGTGGCAGCTGCCTTTGTAGGTCTTCAGCACGTTGGTCCTCCAGCAATCCTGTCCTTCGACTCCGCAGGTGACGAGCGTGCTCGTCCTCGAGCGCGCGTGTCAACAGTCTTAAGGGCGGTGAGCTTTGCGGACGAGCAGATCCAGGGGGAGCGGACCTGACGGCCTGCCGTCGGCGCGTTGCCGCTCAGGCCGCCAGGCAGCGCAACTCCTGGCGCACGTGCGGCACGAGGAAAAGTACAGCGCCGATCGTCGGCAGGCAGACCGCGATGGCGATCATCCAGTTCAAGCCGTTGTAGTCGGCCAAGGAAAGCGCGCCGAACAGTGCGATTCCTGCCGCGACGGCCACCAGCACCGAGTTGAAAATGGCGCTCGTGAACTGTTTGCGCAGTACCACCAGGGCGCCGACAGACGTTACGACATCGCCGCACAGTTTGCCCACGGCAGCTCCTATGATCCCGTAAGTTGGAATCAGCATGGCGTGTGCCACGAGCGCCGCGGAGACCCCGATCACGTCCACGCGAAACGTTTTCCCCGGGACGTGCAATGCTGTCGCCGCGAAACGCATGATCGCCGAAATTCCGGCAAACAAGGCGGCGGCAGCCAGGGTGCGTAACGGTGTGGCCGAAGCCTCGAACCCGGGGCCGGCGAGGAGCGCGATGACCGATTCCGCGTGCACGAAGACCACGGCGAAGGCCAAGGAAGAAATGATCACACTCGCACTGATGGCGGCCCGTAAGCGCGGCCCGAAGGAGCCGCGACCATCCTCCCCCCGATCACGCACGAAGAGCGGCATCATCATGCCGCCGAACAGGTAGGGAATGACGAACAACAGCTCGTAAAGTTTCAACGGCGCATCGTACAGGCCCACCTGCTTGGCGCCTTTGATCATGGACAGCAGCAGCACGTCGGCCCGCAACTGGACGTTCAGGAGCAGCACCGACCCGGCCACAGGAATGCCTGCGACAATGAGCGTGCGCCAGACCGACCATTCAAACCGCAGCCGGAAAGACAGCAGCTGGTTGGCGTAGTAGGAAGCAAGCACCGCGGTGCAGATGAGACCGATCGCCGTCGCGCCCAACATGGCCGTCGTGTCCGCCCCGACGACGGCCAGCCCGCTGATCAAAGCGAGCCCGACCAGCGCACCGACCGTCTCCGCGATGGCACCCCGGTGCTTGGCGAGCTTCAGTTGGAATACGGCCCGCAATACGTCGTTCAGTTGATAACCGACCCAACCGGCGCCGGCGATCATCACGCCGTGGAGGACATCAGGGTCATAGCCCGTCAGAAAGAGCACCAGCAGCAGAACGAGGACCGCGCAGATCGTCGCGACGATACGCATGGCCGCGGCATTGCCAAGGGTGCGATGCACGTCGTCATCGCTATTGGAAATCTCGCGCAGGGTGATCGAATACAACCCGAAGTCGAAGACGACGCCGGCAAAGAGCAACATCGTCAGAACGGTTCGGTAATCACCGAGGCCATCTGCGCCGATACTTCTCGCCAGAACACCAAAGGTGACGACGCCGATCAGCGCTCCAGCCACTCGACCGGCAAGCGCACTGCCAAGGTTACCCAGCAGCTTCGTCCCCAGCGCGATAACGGCCTCCCCCGGCGGGCGCATGCCGCCCCCGACGCAGGGGCCGAACCTTTCATGAACCTTTCAGCCGGAAACGGCAAGGTACCGTCCGCGTTCCCAAGATGCAACCTTTGAGTATGGTCAAGTCTCAGCTCGATGCTCCAAACGCAGACAATGTTGGTGGCCGAGCATCCGCGCGCACGTCGTCGGCTGCCGCCGCACTATGTTGCGGCCGCACACACAACGCGTAGCCTGCCGGGTCATCGGGCAACATGAGCATCGAGACATATCGACCCAGCAATCGGATCACTCCAACTCGGGCCAACACCCCCAGGACCTGTTGCATGCGCAGGCCCTGCAAGTAGGACGATTGCAGGGAGTCGCGAAAAACCACGAGCTCATCGGGTGAGTCCACCAGCACG
>Ga0070665_100001394_pt1 | contig 28474 bp, 29 predicted proteins | sample KBSS13metaG_FD_65862 | JGI IMG/M metagenome (GOLD analysis project Ga0070665, IMG submission 65862) | Switchgrass rhizosphere microbial communities from Kellogg Biological Station, Michigan, USA - KBS S1-3 metaG | ecosystem: Host-associated > Plants > Roots > Rhizosphere > Soil ... | reverse complement strand
CTCGGCGTACGACGTACGCCGCACCGCCGCCGCGCGCCCCCGCGCCGTGATGTGGGCCTGCCTGATCACCTGGGTCTGCACGGCCCTGTCCGCGATCGGCCTCGCGCTCTCGATCGCGGTGCTGGCGACCGACTCCAGCTCCGTCCTGGACCAGATGTACCGGCAGAACCCCGACCTCGCCGACCAGGGCGTCAGCGAGCACACCCTGCTGACGCTGCTGTTCGTGATCTCGGCGGTCGTCCTCGCGGCCGCCGTCGCGGCCGCCGGCTTCGCCGTCCTGGTGTTCCTGCGACGCACGTGGGCCTGGTACGCGCTGCTCGTCTCCGCGAGCGGCGCTGCGCTGCTGTTCCTGATCGCGGCCCTGGGCTCACCGGTCTCGCTGGTGCTGCTGGCGGCCTCGGTGGCGACGATCGCCTGCCTGGTCCGCCCCGAGGTGCGGGCCTGGATGCTCAGGCGGTGAGGTCCGCCCCAGCCAGGCGTGAGAGCGCCTCCTCGATCACCGCGGCCTCCTTGCAGAACGCCCAGCGCACGAGCTGGTCACCCGAGTCGCTGTCGTGGAACGGCTGTGCGGGGATCGCCACGACGCCGGCCCGCTCGGGGAGCGCCAGGCAGAACTCCATGCCGTCCTTCCACCCCAACGACGCGATGTCGGTGAGCGCGAAGTAGGTGCCCTCCGGGCGGCGTACGTCGAGTCCGAGCTTCGCCAGCCCGTCGCAGAGCAGGTCCCGTCGCTCCTGGAGATCACGGGCGAGCGTCCGCGGCCAGTCCGGCTCGTCGTCGAGAGCCGTGGCGATGGCCGGCTGCAGCGGCGCCCCGGACGTGAACGTGAGCCACTGCTTGGCGGCCAGCACGGCGGCCACCAGGTCGGCCGGCCCGGTGGCCCAGCCGATCTTCCAGCCGGTGACGCTGTAGGACTTGCCTGCGCTCGACAGCGTGAGAGTCCGCTCGAACATCCCGGGCAGGGTCGAGATCGGCACGTGCGCGTGGGCCTCGACGGCGTCGGGGAACGTCAGGTGCTCGTAGACCTCGTCGGTGATCACGACCAGGTCGTGCTCGATCGCGAGGTCCGCCACCGCCTGCAGCTCGGCCCGGGTCAGCACGGTGCCGGTCGGGTTGTGCGGCGAGTTCAGCAGCACGAACCGGGTCCGCGGCCCGACCGCGGTCCGCAGCTCGTCGACGTCGAGACGGAAGTCCGGCGAGCGCAGGGTGACCGGACGGCGTACACCTCCGGCCATCTGGATCATCGCGACGTAGGAGTCGTAGTACGGCTCGAGCACGACGACCTCGTCGCCGGGGTCCACCAGTCCGAGCAGGGCAGCGGCGACGCCTTCCGTGCAGCCGGTGGTCACCACCACCTGGCGGTCGGGGTCGAGCTCGAGGCCGTAGTGACGCTGCTGGTGCCGGGCGATCGCCTGCCGCAGCACCGGTACGCCGAGCCCGGGCGCGTACTGGTTCGCGCCCGACCGCATGGCCCGGTCGGCCGCGGCGAGCACGGAGGCCGGACCGTCGGCGTCCGGGAAACCCTGGCCGAGGTTGACCGCCCCGGTCCGCATCGCCAGCGCCGACATCGTGCTGAAGATCGTCGGCGGGATGCCCTCGAGGCGGCGCGCCAGGTGGGCGGGGCTCATGCCGTGCTCATGACTGGGTGCTCTGCCAGGCCTGGAGGAGGTCGCGCTCGCGCTCGGCCGGCAGGCCCCAGTTCTCGCTGGTCGACCGGTCCGGGTTGGCCTGGGCCCACGCGAGTGTGTCGCGCACCGTCTCGGCGAACGGCCTGAACGTCAGCCCGGCCTCCTGCGCCCGCTCGGTGCTCATGGCCAGCGACCACTCGGGCGCTCCCTCGGTCCACAACGGCAGCTGGAGGCCGTCGACGCCCTGCTCGACGAGCCAGTCGCCGTCGACCGGCACGAGCCGTGCATCGCTGTCGACCGCGCCGAGCGTCTCGTCGAGCAGCGTCCCGAACGTCGTGTGCGGATGGGCGGCGGTGAAGGCGCCCGACACCTTCCCCTCGGCGAGCCGGATCGTCCAGGCGCCCATGTCGCGGGCGTCGATGTACTGCATCGGCGCTTCCGCCGGTCCGGGCGCGATCATCGTGCCGCCGCGCGCTGCTCGCAGCGTCCACCACGGGTAGCGGGCGGTCATGTCGCGCGGCCCCACGACGTACGTCGGCCGGACGATCGCGAGCCCGCCCGCGGCGTACAGCTCCGTGGCGACGTTCTCGCAGGTGACCTTGAGGGGGCCGTAGGTCTCGTTGGTGACCTCGGTGGCGTCCTCGGGCGCGGGCGCGAAGAGAGGTGAGTCCTCCCCGGCCCCCGGACCCTCCGGCTCCTGGTAGACCGAGACCGTCGAGATGAAGACGTGATGACCGCCCCGGTCGCCGAGGGCGGCGTGCAGCGAACGGACCTGGCCGGGCACGTAGGCACAGACGTCGATGGTCGCGTCGAAGGTCAGGCCGGCGAGGACCGACAGGTCGCCGTCCCGGTCGGCCAGCAGGTGCGTGGCGCCGGGCAGCTCCTCGGTGGCGTTGCGGTGGAGCAGGGTCACGTCGTGGCCGGCGGTCAGTGCCGCGTCGGCCATCGCGTGGCCGACGAACCGGGTGCCGCCGATGATCAGGATCCGCATGCTGGGAGAGTAGAGGACATGGATGAGGCCCTCGCGCGAGACGTCGACGCTCGCTGCCGGCTGACCGGCGAGTTCACCCTCCGGTCGGGTCAGGTCGCCGGTGAGTACTTCGACAAGTACCTGTTCGAGACCGATCCCGACCTGCTCGCGCGGGTCGCCGCCGCGATGGTGCCGCTCCTGCCGGAGGACACCGAGCTGCTGGGCGGGCTCGAGATGGGAGGCATCCCGATCGTGACCGTGGTGAGCGCGCAGAGCCGCCTCCCGGCGCTGTTCGTGCGCAAGCAGGCCAAGACCTACGGCACCTGCAAGCTCGCGGAGGGGCCGGACGTCGACGGTCGCCGGGTGACGCTGATCGAGGACGTGATCACGACCGGTGGTGCGGTCCGCAACGCGACCGTGGCGCTGCGCGAGGCCGGAGCGAAGGTCGAGACGGTGGTGTGCGCGATCGACCGCTCCCCGGGCGAGGAGAACCCGCTCGCCGACGTGGGGCTCGAGATCCGTGCGGTGCTGACCAAGGCCGACCTGGACGCCGTCACCGGCTGAGCGTCCCCGCTCGACTCAGCTGGTGGCTTCCTCGCCGCGGTTCTTCCACCACTCGTAGCCGATCGGGATGACCGTCAGCACGAGGAGGCCGAGGATCAGGATGTCGATGTTCTTGGCCAGGGTGGGGAACGCGTTGCCCAGGAAGTAGCCGAGGCAGGTGATGCTGACGACCCACAGCACAGCACCGACCGCACTCCAGAGCCAGAACTTCACGCGGTTCATCTCGCTGACCCCGGCGATCAGCGTGACGTAGGTGCGGACGAAGGGCACGAACCGGCCGATCACGAGGGCCTTGTTGCCGTGCTTCTCGAAGAAGTCGACGGTCTGGTCGAGGTACTTCTTCTTGATGATCTTCCCGTCGTGCCGGCGGACGGGTGGGCCGATGGCTCGGCCTATCTCGTAGCCGGCGACGTTGCCGAGGAACGCGGCGACGCTGAACGCCACCACCGCGACCAGCAGGCCGAGGAACGGTGACGACGCCATTTCGAGCTGGTGGCCGCCTCCGGGCTTGTCGGAGATCAGGAAGAGACCGACCGAGACCAGCAACGTGTCACCGGGCAGGAACGGGAAGAACAGTCCGCACTCGATGAAGATGATGATCAGGCTGATCCACACGAACTCCGTGTGGAAATGGTCGAGCAGCCAGTTGGGGTCCATCCAGGGGATGCCGAGGAGAAAGGGCTGCAGGCCGGTCACCGGGTGAGCCTATCCAGGCGATCTGTCCGGGACCTGAACGGGCGCGCGGACTCCGGGCCCCTGCCCGAACGGGTGGCCTCCACTAACGTCGTGCTCGTGGACGACGCGGAACGCGACAGCTTCCTGGCCGCGGCCCGGATCGCGGCCGAACTGGCGAGACGGCCCGAGGTCGCGGTGCGGTGGCGCGACGAGAGCGCCTGCGCGGGGATGAGCGTGGGCGGGTTGGCGCACCACCTCGTCGGGCAGGTCGGCAACACCGTGAAGCTGATGGGGGCCGGGCCGTCGACGGAGCGGCCGATCCCGTTGCTGCAGCACTACGAGCGAGCAACGTGGGTGAACGCCGGGCCCGACGACGACGTCAACGTCGGCATCCGTGAGGGCAGTGACGCCGACGCCGCCGGCGGCCCGGCGGTCCTGGCCGCCCACGTCGAAGACCTGCTGACACAGCTGCCGGCGGTGCTCGACGCTCGCGCCGACGACGATGCCGTGCTGATCCCGTGGCAGGGGTGGTCGCTGACCGCCCACGACTGGCTGGTCACCCGGAAGATGGAGATCGTCGTCCACGCCGACGACCTCGCCGCCAGCATCGACGTCCCGACGCCGGAGTTCCCGGACGACGTGCTGATCCCGGTGCTCGACCTGCTGGCGAGGGTCGCCGTACGCCGGCACGGCCAGGCGGCGGTGGTCCGGGCGCTGAGCCGGCCACAGCGCTCGCCGGCCTCGATCTCGGCGTTCTGAGTCTCCCGGCGATGGACGACGAGCCGCGCGCGCCGTACGACCCGATGCCCCACGGTCCCGACGAGGTCGGGGTGGGGCCGTGGCCTGGGGAGTGGCCGACGGGGGAGCAGTACGACGAGCGACTCCTCGCCGAGGGCGACCGGCGCAACGTCGTGGACCGCTATCGCTACTGGCGGCTCGAGGCGATCGTCGCGGACCTCGACACCCGCCGGCACGACTTCCACGTCGCCATCGAGAACTGGCGGCACGACTTCAACATCGGCACGATCGTCCGCACCGCCAACGCGTTCCTGGCGGCCGAGGTGCACATCGTCGGCCACCGCCGCTGGAACCGACGCGGCGCGATGGTCACCGACCGCTACCAGCACGTGCGCCACCACGCGACGCCGGCGGAGCTGGCGGCGTACCTCGACGCTCTCGACGACGGTCGGGTGAGGCTGCTCGGCATCGACAACCTGCCGGGTTCGGCCCACCTCGAGACGATGGAGGTGCCGCGCCGGGTCTGCTTCTTCTTCGGTCAGGAGGGGCCCGGTCTCTCCGAGGCGGCCCGCGAGGCGTGCGACGGCACGTTCTCGATCGCCCAGTTCGGCTCGACCCGGTCGATCAACGCGTCGGCCGCGGCGGCGATCGCCATGCACGCCTGGGTGCGCGCGCACGCCGACCTCGGCCACGAGGCGACGTGGCGCGGCTGAGCGAGACCGGTCCGGCCGGGTCAGCCCTGGCTCGGGGAGTAGCAGACGACCACGTGGTCGCCGCCGAGGTTCCAGGTGATCTTGTCCTGGTAGGTCCAGCGGTACGGCGCCCCGGGGGTCACCCGCGAGCGACACTTCACGTTGGCCGCGTCGTCGATTTTCTTGCGTCCCGGGTAGGAGCCCGAGATCACGAACGTGCCGGTGGCCCGCCACTGGTGTCGGGCCGAGCAGCGGGTCGTGAGGGCCGACTTCGTCAGACACCGGGCGACCTTGTCCGGCAGTGCCCCGGCGGGCAGGAACGGCGAGGTCGAGGTCGGGAGCCTCGCCAGCGAGGCCGCCTGACGCAGCTCGACCGAACAGCTGAGCCAGCGCGCCCCTTGGGCGATCTGCGCCTTGGTCGGCCGGAACCACAGCAGGTCGTACGCCGAGGAGTCGCGGGTCCGGGTGTTGCGGCCGAGCAGGGCCTCCACCGTGGGCAGGCACCGTCGCGCGACCACGCGGTAGAGGTCCTTGTCGCTGGCCGCGTCCCACTGCAGGGCGCTGGGCAGCCTGACCACACCGGCGACCTGGGCGGTGTGCGCCTGTGCGCAGTCCACGACGGTGCTGCGGTCGGCAGGGGCGTCGGCCTGGGCCGCGGTCATCGTGCTGCACGCCCCCACCGTCGGGGCGCCGAACATCGAACCTGTGGCCGTTCCTGCGCTCGCAGGTGCCACCGCGGCGACGGCGGCGCCGGCGGTGAGGGCGAGCGCGGCCGCGGTGGCCGTGGCGCGGATGGTGGCCGGCATCGTCATCGGTCCTCCTGGTGTGGTCGGAGGCATGCTAGGCGGTCGCCGTAGGCACTCGTCCACCGTCGGCGGTCAGCGGGTCACGAGCCGCTCGACCCCGTCGAGGATCAGGTCGAGGCCGAACCGGAACTCGTCGGCCGGGAAGTCCGAGGGATCGTCGTCGAAGACACCGGCGTGGAGTGCGCGGGTCAGGGCGGGCAGAGTGTCCGGAGGCATGACCTCGCGCAGCCGGTCGGCCCAGCCCGACCCGCCGTCGGCGTACTGCAGACCGAGCGCGATCTGCTGCCGCACGTAGCCGTCGACGAACAGCAGGGCGGACGCCGCGCGCTGCGGCTCGAGGCCGGCGCGGTCCAGGATCTGCAGGCCGAGGTCCATCCAGGCCAGCGTCCGGGGGCCCAGGGGAGGGGAGCCGAGGCGGACCTCGAGCACCCACGGATGTACGCCGAGCCGGCCCGCCTCCGCCTCCGCCCAGGCGGCGAGCTGGTTGCGCCAGCCGAGGCGGCGGTTGATCTCGGGGAGAGTGCCGATCGCCTCGTCGACCATCGCCATCTGCAGGTCGGCCCTCGAGTCGACGTACCGGTAGAGGGACATCGTGGTGAAGCCCAGCCGCTTCGCGACGGCCGCCATCGACGCGGCCTCGAGTCCCTCGGCGTCGGCGATCGCGACGCCGGTGGCGGCGATGCCACGAACCGTCAGGGCGGGTTTGGGTCCGCGCCGTGCTCCGGTCTCCGCGCCCCAGAGCGCTCGGACCGCCCTCGGCACGGTGTCCTCTGTCGTCATCTGGACCCCTTCCGACTTAACTATTTACATCCTACACAGATTGTGAGTATCTTCTGCGTCATACCAAAACAGTATGTGTACTAAACAGATAGGTGACGATCATGACCGAAGCGATCGAGAACCGGGCCGGACGGCGCGAGTGGGTGGCCCTGGGCGTGCTGGCGCTCCCCCTGCTCCTGGTCTCGATGGACGTGTCGATCCTCTACTTCGCGGTCCCGGAGATCAGTCGCGACCTGCACGCGTCGGCGACCCAGCAGCTGTGGATCTTCGACGTCTACGGCTTCGTCCTCGCCGGGCTGCTGATCACGATGGGCGCGGTCGCCGACCGGATCGGCCCGCGGCGCCTGCTCCTGATCGGGGCCGCGGCGTTCTCGCTGACATCGCTCGGCGCGGCGTACGCCGACAGCGCCGGCCAGCTGATCGCAGCCCGCGCCGTGCTCGGGCTCGCCGGCGCGACCCTGATGCCGTCGACGCTGTCGATGATCCGCACCCTGTTCCGCGACCAGCGCCAGCGCAGCAAGGCGGTCGCGACCTGGACCGCCGTGATGACCGCGGGCGTCGGGCTCGGCCCGGTCGTCAGCGGCGTGCTGCTCCAGCACTTCTGGTGGGGCTCGGTGTTCCTGGTGAACCTCCCCGCGATGGCCCTGCTCCTGGTCGCGGGCCCGTTGCTCCTGCCGCGCGGCGAGCGTCGTACCGATGCGCCGTTCGACCTCGTCAGTGCGGCGATGTCGCTGGCCGCCGTGCTGCCCGGGGTCTACGGCGTCAAGCAGTGGGCCGCGGACGGGTTCGAGGCGCGGTGGGTGGTCTGCGTGGTGATCGGCCTCGTCCTCGGTGTCCTGTTCGTCCGCCGGCAGCTGCGACACCCGCACCCGATGGTCGACCCGGCCCTGCTGCGCAACCGGCGCTACCGCACCGCCGTCGCCGGCAACGCCCTCGCCACCTTCGCCCTCGTCGGCAACGCGGTGTTCATGACCGCCTACCTCCAGCTCGTGCTCGGGTACCAGCCCCTGGTCGCCGCGCTGTGGAGCCTGCTTCCCTCGCTGGGCGTCGGTGCCTCGGCGCCGACCGCCGCCGCCCTGGTCCGCCGGTTCGGCGCGGTCGCGGTGCCCGCCACCGCACTTCTGGTCGCGGCCTCGGGGTTCGTGCTGCTGACCCGGGCCGACACCTCCTCGCTCGTGCTCGTCCTGGTCGGCGCCTCGCTGCTCGCCTGCGGTCTGGTCGCGGTGATGACCGTCGCCGCCGACGCGGTCATGGCCTCCCTCGACCCGACCCGCGCCGGAGCCGGTGCCGCCGTGTCCGAGGCGTCCAGCGAGCTGGGAGGTGCGCTCGGGATCGCCCTGCTGGGGAGCGCCGGTGCCGCGGCGTACCACTCCTACGCCGCCTCCCACCTGCCGGCGTCGCTGGCGGCCGGAGCGGCCGGGAACTCGCTCCCCGGTGCGCTGGCCCAGGCTGCGACTCGTCCGCCCGGAGTCGCTGCGCAGGTCGTCTCGACCGCCCAGGCGGCGTACGTCCACGGCCTGCACGTGGCCGCCGTGGTCGGGGCCGCCACCCTGGTCGCCGGCGCGGCCGCCCTGGTCGCCGGATCTCGTCGCCCGGACAGCGCCGAGGGGCTCGCGACCGAGGACGACGACGTGACCCTGGCCGCCTGACCCGGCACCAGGTCGGCGACCACCGGGTGGGTCAGCCGGAGGAGTCGCTGAGCGATCCTGTGGAGCCCGGAGCCTGCGCGGCGAGGGCCAGTCGAGCCGACATCACCGGGAACTCGGCGCTGGCCCAGCTCATGAAGGCCTGGTAGTCGTACGGCGCCTCGCGCTGCTCGGTGAGCCGCCGAGGCTCGTTGCCCACCACCACGACCCACCAGGTCCGGCCGTCGACCCGCACGATGGCGGCCCCTTGCGGGTGCTGCGCGACGTCGATCTCCCCGAACGTGGCCAGGACCGTGACGTCCCGGTCGCGTCGGTACATCCGGCCGTACAGGTACAGGACCGCTGGGGCGCCGGAACGGACGAAGCGGGCGGGCGCCACCAAGAGGTGCACCGGGGTGGGGACGACGGTCGAGGTGGGGGTCGGGAGGGGGAGGTCGTTCCCGCCGCCCCCACCGGATGCCGGCTCGAGCAGGACGGTGCCGGCGCTGAGGGCGGCGAGCACGGCCACCGAGCCCACGATCGCCCACCGCCGGCGCCGCCGGACGGCGCGCCGGCCGGCCGCGAGGCGTTCCTCGACCGGCCGGTGTGGTGGCCCGTCGTCGAAGCTGGCGTCCAGGCGTTCCCCCAGGTCGGTCGTCATCGCGCCTCCCGGCTCGGGAGGCCGGCGAGTGCGGCCAGCGCCCGCGAGGAGTGACCTCTCACGCTGGCGGTCGAGATCCCGAGATCCTCGGCCGTCTCCTCGACGGAAAGGCCGAGCCAGTGCCGGAGCACGACCGTCTTGCGCTGCATCGCTGGCAGGGCCTGGAGCGCGTCGAAGAGTGCCGTTCGCTCGGTGGCGTCCTGGTCGTGTGGGGGGCCGTGGTGTTGACGGTGCTCGTCCACGTGGGCGCGGACGATGATCCGGCGGACGTAGGCGTCCTCGGTGCCCAGGTGCCGCACCCGCGGCCAGGCGACGTACAGCCGGATGAGAGCGGTCTGGAGGAGGTCGTCGGCCAGGTCCCAGTCGCCGCAGACCGCGTAGGCGATCCGGCGCAGGTGGGTCTCGCGTGCCGTCACGAACTCGACGTACGCCGCCTCTCGCGCGTCCACCCGCATGCGTTCTGCTCCTTCTCCTGGCGATTGTGGACCACGCCTGTCTGCGAGGCGACAGTGCGATCGGCCGGCCCAGGACCTGCCACTAGGGTGGGAGCGCTGTCGACACCACCATTGGCCAGCGTCACGAGGAGTCACCGATGCCCGTCGCCACCCCCGAGATCTACGCCCAGATGCTCGACACCGCGAAGGCCCGGTCGTTCGCCTTCCCGGCGATCAACGTGTCGTCGTCGCAGACCCTGAACGCCGCGCTGAAGGGCTTCGCGGACGCCGAGTCCGACGGCATCATCCAGATCTCGACCGGCGGTGCCGAGTACCTCTCCGGCCCCGCTGTGAAGAACATGGTCAGCGGCTCGGTCGCGTTCGCGGCGTACGCCGCCGAGGTGGCCAAGAACTACCCGATCCACGTCGCCCTGCACACCGACCACTGCCCGAAGGACAAGCTCGACGGCTTCGTCCGGCCGCTGGTCGAGATCAGCGCCGAGCGAGTCGCGCGCGGCGAGGCGCCGTTGTTCCAGTCGCACATGTGGGACGGGTCCGCCGTACCTCTCGACGAGAACCTGCAGATCGCCCAGGAGCTGCTCGCCAAGTGCGCCGCCGCGCACATCGTGCTCGAGGTCGAGATCGGCGTCGTCGGCGGTGAGGAGGACGGCGTCGTCGGAGCGATCGACGAGAAGCTGTACACGACGCCGGAGGACGCGCTCGCGACCGTCGAGGCACTCGGGCTCGGTGACAAGGGGCGGTACCTGACCGCCCTGACCTTCGGCAACGTGCACGGCGTCTACAAGCCGGGCAACGTCAAGCTGCGCCCGGAGATCCTGAAGAACGCTCAGGACGCGATCATCGAGAAGTACGGCACCGACGCCGGCTTCGGCCCGGGCTCGCTACCGCTCGACCTGGTCTTCCACGGCGGCTCCGGCTCGTCGGAGGAGGACATCGCGGCCGCGGTCTCCTACGGCGTCGTGAAGATGAACGTCGACACCGACACCCAGTACGCCTTCACCCGCCCCGTCGCCGACCACATGCTCCGCAACTACGCGGGCGTGCTGAAGGTCGACGGCGACGTGGGTGACAAGAAGGTCTACGACCCCCGTGCCTGGGGCAAGGCCGGTGAAGCCGGCATGTCCGCCCGCGTCGTCGAGGCCTGCAGCAACCTCAGCGCCACCGGCCACACCCTCGGCTGACGCGTTTCGCGGCGGCCGGGGGGCGTGTAACCACCCGTGGCTGTTGCGTTCGCCTCCCCAGCCACCGATTTCCGAGCAGCCTGGGGTGGTTACACAGGGCCGACGGACCGGAATCCCTTCCAGGTACGCCGCCGGAGTCTGTCGTACACAGGGCCGGAAACGGGCGCGGCGCAGTCGTTCGTGCGAAGGCACGCTCGACGGTGTGGTTGCGGATGAGGAGTGCGGACGCCGGCTCGCGCGGCTGAACGCCATGTTGATCGCGCGCCGCGAGCTCAACGACAGGGGAACGAGCGACGGCCAGATCAGAGGCCTGCTGCACCGGGGGGAGTGGGTCACGGTCCGCTCGGGCTTCTACATCACCCGCGACGACTGGGAGGCCAGCACGCTGCCCGGGGCGCGAGAGTCCCTCCAGGTCATCGCCGCTCACCACTCGTTGGTCGAACCGCACGCGGTCAGTCACACCTCCGCTGCGCTGCTCCTCGGGTTCCCCTTCCTGCGCCCGCGCCGGCCTCTGGTTCATGTCACCAAGCTGAAGGGGCCTCGCACACGGATCCGATCGGGCATCAAGCACCATCAAGCCCGATGCCTGGTACCGCTCACTCGCGTGGTCGGTGGGATCCCGGTGCTCAGCCAGGCCCGGACCGCCCTCGACATCGCCCGCGAGGACGGCTTCGCGGCCGGCGTCGCTGTGATCGACGCCGTTCGTCACCACGGAACGTCGCTCGAGGAGCTGGACCGGTTGTTGCAGCAGATGTGGAAGTGGCCCTTCGTCACGACGGCGCGCGATGCGGTGGCGTTCTCGTGCTCCGGCGCCGAGTCGATCGGTGAGTCGTTGACCCGCATCCTGATCGACGAGCTGGATCTCGGTCTGCCGATCGAGGTGCAGTTCGAGCTCCGCGACAGAACAGGGCGAGCACGGTGCGACTTGCGTGTCGGGCGACACGTCTTCGAGTTCGACGGAGCGACGAAGTATCGACTCCCCGCGCGTGGCGGCGTCGCATCCGTCGACCCCGACCAGGTGCTGATGGCCGAGAAGTACCGACAGGACTGGGTCTGCGGCTTCCAGCTAGGGATGTCGCGCATCGTCTGGGACGACCTCTGGGGTCTGCGACGCGAGCGCACGAAGATCCGGTTGCGTCGCGAGTACGCCGCGACCGTCGCTCGTTACGGGACGGACATCAGCGACCTCGCGCCGTACCGGGTCCATCGCCGGGCGTCGTGAGCCGCGGCGTGCTGAGTAACCACCCTCAGGTGTTCACGGAGCTCCCCGATCGCTCAAGAAGAGAACAGCTAGGGGTGGTTACACACCGGTCAAGGCCAACGGGGCTCAGTCCAGCACGGGCGCCGGCGCCTCGACGGAGCCAGCGGCGGCCGTGGCAGCCGGGGCGGCCTGGCGGGCGGTCAGGTGACGCGGGAGCTCGAAGAACAGCACCGCGAAGAAGCCCAGCACCAGGACGGCCACGGGAAGCAGCAGCGCGTCGGACATCGCCTGGCTGAACGGGTCGCGCACGACCGCGGGCAGCTGCTGGAGCGCGCCCTCGGGCTCGGCGCCGCCGGACAGGCCGTGCGCGGCGATCCGCGAGTCGATCAGGACCGCGATCGCGGCCGACCCGAGCACGGCACCGACCTGCCGGGTCGCGTTGTAGACACCCGAGCCGGCACCGGCCAGCTGCATCGGGAGGTTGCGGGTGGCCGTGGCCGCGAGCGGTGCCCAGATCCCGGCCATCCCGATGCCCAGCAGCGCGAACGCCGCCAGGATCGGCCAGAGCGCGCCGTCGGCGGTGAGCACCCGCGACAGCATGAAGATCGACAACGCCGTGATCGCGAATCCCACGCTCGTGAGCGTGCGCGGGTGCACCTTGTCGGTGAAGCGGCCCACGATCGGCGCCAGGATGATCGACAACACCGCCATCGGCACGAAGAGCAGCGCGGACTGGAGGGGGGAGTACCCACGCACCAGCTGGGCGTAGAGCATCGTCGGGAAGCCCATCGCCGTGGCGGTGAACGACATCGCCGAGATGGAGAAGCTCGAGATCGAGAAGTTGCGGTCGCCGAACAGGCTGAGCGGCACCAGCGGCTCACGACGGTTGCGGCGTTGCCAGAGGATGAACGCCGCGAACACGACCAGGCCGCCGATGATCGAGGTCAGCACCCAGGCGTTCCAGTGGTACTTGTGGCCCTGCTGGATCCCGAACACCAGCAGGAACATGCCGACCCCGCTGAGCGCGACGCCCCACCAGTCGAACTCGTGGGTGTGGGTCGGCAACGACGGCACCAACCTGACGGCCAGGACGAACCCGAGCACGCCGACCGGGATGTTGATGAAGAAGATCCACTCCCACCCGAACGCGTCGACCAGGATGCCGCCGAGGATCGGGCCGACGAGGGTGGCCACGCCCGCGGTCGCGCCCCACAGCGCCATCGCCTGACCGCGCTTGTCGGCCGGGAAGATGCGCGTGATCACCGCCATCGTCTGCGGCGTCAGCATCGCCGCACCCAGGCCCTGGAAGACCCGGGCGATGATCAGCATCTCGATCGACGTCGTCAGCCCGCACCACAGCGACGCGAGCGTGAACACCGTGAGGCCGACCAGGTAGAGGTTCTTCGGCCCGAAACGGTCGCCCAGCCGACCGGTGATCAGCACCGGAACGGCGTACGCCAGCAGATAGGCGCTGGTCACCCAGACCACGCTGTTCACGTCGGCATGGAGGTCGGAGATGATCGCCGGCGTCGCGACGGTCACGATCGTGGTGTCGACCAGGATCATGAAGAACCCGAGACACAGTGCGAAGAGTGCCGGCCACGGCCTCACATCCGCCGGAATCGCGCCGCGGGCAGGGGTCTCTTGGGCCATGACAGGAGTGAACACCTCGTCACCGACATTGATTCCACGGGTTTGCTTCGGCCGCATGACCTGATGACGGATCGCGTCAGGGGTTTCTGACAGGGTGGTCGCATGAGCCACGTCGACCTGATGGCCGGACCGCCACCCACTCACCTCCCCGCGGATCCCGCTGATGCCGAGCTGGCCGCAGGCGACAGCCCCGCCTCCGTCGTACGTCGCCACCCCTCGTCGCCCGCCGCGTGGGCCGCCCAGGCCGATCAGGCGCGCGGCGAGGGTGCGGACGACGTGACGGTCTACGCGTACGCCCGCGTCGGGTACCACCGCAGTCTCGACATGCTGCGCAAGAACGGCTGGAAGGGCCACGGTCCGGTGCCGTGGGAGCACGAGCCCAACCGCGGGTTCCTGCGCAGCCTGGCCCTGCTGGCGCTCTCGGCGCGGGCGATCGGCGAGGACGACGAGTGGCAGCGGTGCGCCGACTTCCTCCGCGACTCCAGCCCGGCCGCGGCCGACGCCCTGCTGGGCTGACCGCCCGGCGATGCCCGATCCCGACGTACGCCGGCGGTTCCTCGACGAACGCCGGGCGATCTGCCGCGAGCGCTTCGACACGATCCACGCGCCGGTGTACGACGACCGCTGGGGCGGCTACCTCAACCCCACCCACGAGCGGTGCGTGCGGGACCTGGTCGCCGGACTCCCCGCCGGAGCGCGGGTGCTCGACGCGGCGTGCGGCACCGGAAAGTACTGGCCTATCCTGCTGGGTGCCGGGCTCACCGTGCTCGGAACCGACCAGTCACAGGCGATGCTCGACGTCGCTGCGGCCAAGCACCCCGAGGTGCCGACCCGGAGGATCGCCCTTCAGGACCTCGCGATCGCCGACCTGCGCGACGTCGACGCGGCCCTCTGCATCGACTCGATCGAGAACGTCGGCCCCGAGGACTGGCCCGGAGTTCTCGCCGGGCTCAGGGGCAGCGTGCGGCCGGGCGGCGCGGCGTATCTCACGGTTGAGCTGCCCGATCCCGACGACCCCGACGTTCTCGAGGACACCGACGCCCCCCTGGTCGCCGGCGAGGTGCTCAGCGGTGGCGCCTACCACTACTACCCGTCCGTCGGCGAGGCGACCTCGCTCCTGCGCGACGCAGGCTTCCGTGTCGACGAGGTGCTCCAGGGCGACGGCTACGCCCACCTGCTGCTGTCGGCGTGAACCGACCTAGGCGCCCAGCAGCGTGCGCACCCGATCGGCACCGAGCGCCACGATCAACGTCGGCAGCCGCGGGCCACGCTCGGCGTCGACCAGCAGGTGGTAGAGCAGCCGGAAGAACTCCTTCTGATCGGCCTTCACCTCGTCGGTCGGCTTCTCGTCCAGCGACATCCCGCGCGCCAGCTTCGGCACGCCGTAGACCAGCGAGGTCACGGCCTCGAGGTCGAGGTCGCCCTGGAATCCCTGCAGGAGCAGGGACAGCCACTCGCGCTCCTGGCTCGACAGGGCCTGGATCGCGACGAGGTCCGGCTCTGCCCGGACGGTGGTGCGGTCGGTGGCCGGGACGAACTCCTCGGTCCACGAGATCGCCCGCGACAACCGCGGCTCGAGCTGGTCGACCGAGTCGTGCGGGTGGCCCATGGTCCCGATGATCCGGCTGATCTGCTCGGCGTCGCCGGCGGTGACGTCGGCGACCGACGAGAGCATCCGGAACGGGACGACGACCTCGGGCGTGGGCAGCGCGCCCGCGGTCACGGTCGACGCGGCGCGCTCGTACGCAAGGGTCTGGACGTCGTGTCGCTCCGGGTCGGCGGTCTTCCGGGCCAGCGCGTCCCACTCGTCGTACAGCCGGACGACCTCCTGCCCGAAGTCGATGTCGAAGGTCTGCTTCGGCTGGCGACGTACGTAGAGCCACCGCAGGATGCCCGGCTCGAGCACGCGCAGCGCATCAGCTGCGGTCGGCGCGCCGCCGGCGGAGGACGACATCTTCTGCACGCCGGCGAAGCCCACGAAGCCGTAGCCGAACCACGCCGGGCGCGGGTAGTCCCACACCGACTCGACCAGCTCGTGGCCGACGGTGAACGACGAGCCGGGGGTCGCGTGGTCCATCCCGGCCGGCTCGAAGTCGACGTGCTCGAAGGCCCAGCGCATCGGCCAGTCGGCCTTCCACACCAGCTTGCCCTCGTCCTGAGTCGCGAGGTTGGTGGAGCCGTGGTAGTCGCAGACCGAGCAGGTGTAGTCGAGGTCGCAGGTGTCGTCGTCGTACGCCGTCACGGTGGTCGTGTCGCGGCCGCAGTCGCGGCAGTAGGCCTTGAACGGGAAGTAGCCGACGCCGCTCTCACCCTCCGCAGCGTCCTCGTCGTCGAGCGCGACCGAGTCGGCCATCGCCGCAGCCTCCTGGGCGGCGTGCTCGTCGCCGGCACCCGGGGCGTCGGGCTCGACCTTCCGGGTGCGGTACCTCGCGAGCACCGCGTCGATGTCGGAACGATGACGGACGGCGCGCAGCACCTCGTCGCGATAGACACCTGAGCGGTAGCGCTCGGTCTGGGAGATCTCCTCCATGTCGACGCCGAGCTCGTGGAGCGCTCGCACCAGCGGCTCCTTGAAGTGGTCGGACCACGTCGGGTGGCACTCCCACGGGTCCGGGACCGCGGTGTACGGCCTGCCGATGTGCTCGGCCCAGGACGGGTCGACGTCGGAGGGCACCCTGCGGAACCGGTCGTAGTCGTCCCACACGTGCAGGTGGCGCACGGGTACGCCGCGGCGTCGGAGCTCGTCGGCCACGAAGTGCGGCATCAGGAACTCGCGCAGGTTGCCCAGGTGCACCGGCCCCGACGGCGAGGCACCTGACGAGCAGGTGACCGGCCCCGGGGCCCCGGACTTCTCGTGATGCCGGATCGCGTCGTCGGCGGCACGCGTCACCCAGTCATGGGGCGCGCCCTTCGGCGTGGCTCGGGACATCGACGTGGACTCCGCTCGGGGTGGGTGCCTGACGGTCGGCCACGCTATCGCGGTGGGAACGGCGGGCCCGAGCCGGTTTCGCGCGGCGGTCGGAGCGAGACGGGTGGAGACAGGACGGAGGACGCCGGCCTCGCGGCCGGCGCCCTCACGACGAGTGGCCGGAGCATCCCCCGATGTGTGCCGGCCGACAGCTGGGTCACTGCCCGTCGTGTCCCATCATGGCCATTGGAACGGTCCAATCCCCGGGTCATCCCGGTCAGTGGCACTAAACTGCCAGGAGTGCCACGGAGAAGAGCGGTCTCGGTCCTCGCCGCACTCGGGGTGAGTGCGGACGACGAACGGCGCCACCAGCAGGTGCTCCCCCTCTCCGGCTCCCCGCTGTCCGACATCGCGTCCGCACTCGGCGTCGAGCCGGGAGGAGTGGCCGAGACCCTGTCCGGCCTGACGTCCAGCGGCGTCGTCCGCCTGCACGACGATCGGGTCGTGGTGCTCCGGGCCGACCAGGCACTCTCCGAGGCGATCGCCCGCGAGGCAGCAGCGGCCGACCTGGCCCGCGACCGGCTCGATGACCTCGCCAGCGCCGTTCCGCTGCTCGTCGCCGCCGGGACGCGGCCGGGGCCCGGCGAGGTCGAGGGTGTCCGTCCGCTCGACGGCGAGCTGAGCTCGGGCGGCAACGCGCTCGAGCTGCTGACCGCCATGATTGAGCAGAGTCGCGGCGACCTGCTGTTCCTGCGGCCCGACGCCTGGCTGATGCCGCGCGAGTCCGCGATCTCCCGCGTGGTCGGCCGGGCGGTCTCCTCCGGGCGACGTTCGCGGGCCGTGTATCCGTTGCGGGCCCTGCACGAGGCACCCGAAGCCCTGCGCGTGCGCGTCGACGAGGGTGAGGAGGTACGGCTGATCGACGAGCTGCCCACCCGGCTGATGATCCTGGGCGTCACCCACGCGATCATTCCCGAGCCGATCGGCTTCTCCGACTCGCCGCGGCTCCTGGTCCGCCAGGGTGCACTGGTCGCGGCGCTCACCCTGTTGTTCGAGATGTACTGGGAGAAGGCCATCCCCGTCTCGGAGCTGTCGGGGCCACCGAGCAACGAGCGCACCTTCCTCCTCCGCCAGCTCCAGGCCGGGGCCAAGGACGAGCAGATCGCCCGCACCATGGGCCTCAGCCTGCGCACGGTCCGCCGTCGCATCTCGCAGCTGATGATCGAGCTCGGCGCCGACACGAGATTCCAGGCCGGCGCCGAGGCCTCCCGCCGTGGGTGGTTGTAGGCGGGGCTGCTCGAACAGCGCAATTGCGCCACTTGCGCACCCGAAAGGGTCGTCCGACTGCTCGAACAGCGCAATTGCGCCACTTGCGCACCCGAAAAGGTCGTCCGACTGCTCGAACAGCGCAATTGCGCTGCTTGGACCGTCAGCCCGGCAGGATGAAGGAGTACGCCGCGGGCTCGACGTGCCAGCTCCGCTGCCGCTCCGGGCCGCTGATCTCGCCGTCCGCGCTGATCCAGAACGCGTCGCCGGAGATCGTCACCTGTGACCCGCGCAGGTACTGCACGTCGTCACGCAGGTGGTGCTCGCCGCGGCGGAGGTGCAGGGCGTAGCCGACCTTGGCCCTCGCCCCGATCGCGTGGGAGATCATCACGTCGATCCGGCCGTCCTCGGGATCGGCCTCGGGCGTGATCTCGGTGCCGCCGCCGACGTTCGCGCCGTTGCCGATCGCCACCATCAGCACCGGGTGGTCGAGGTCGGTGATCACCTTCCCGTCGACCTCGACATGCATGTGCACGCTCGGCGGCTGGAACGACGCGAGCGCGGCACCGATCGGGTAGCCGAGCTTGCCGAGGTTCATCCGGCCGACGCCGACCTGGCCCAGCCGGTCCTTCCACTTCGCACCGCGTCGGCTGGCCTGGGCCCCGGCGCCGACGTGCACGTTGTTCACGACGACCTCACCGAGCTCGTCGACGACCAGGTCCATCGGGCGCACCTCGCCGGAGAGGATGACGTGCGCCGCCTCCTCGAGGTCGAGCGGGATCTCGAGCGACCGCGCGAAGTCGTTGCCCGTGCCCATCGGGAGCAGTCCGACGACGGCCTGGTCGAGCTCGTGCCTCCGGTAGAGCGCGGCGACGACGGCGTGCAGGCTGCCGTCACCACCCGCCACCACGATCCGGCGTCCGCCGGCGCGCTGGAGAACGCCGTCGAGCTCACCCGGGTTGGCGGTCGCCTGCAGATCGACCGAGCACTTCTCCCGGAGCACCTCGAGCGCGGCCGACAGCGCGTCGCTGTCGGCGGTCCCCGCGTCGTCGTTGGTGATCACGAGGAGGGGGTCCACGGGCCGGACCCTAGCCGAGACCACCACGGGCCTGACTCCCCCCGTGGGGTATGGTCGCGACCGCCCGAGCGGCCCCTGCGGGGCCCTGAGTCTTCGTCGTGCCGTCGCCGTGCAGGAGGTCCGATGCCCGCGATCGTGGTCCTCGGAGCCCAGTGGGGCGACGAGGGCAAGGGGAAGGCCACGGACCTCCTCGCCACCACCGAGCAGATCGACTACGTCGTCCGCACCAGCGGTGGCCACAACGCCGGCCACACCATCGTGGTCAACGGCGAGAAGTTCGCCACCCACCTGCTGCCGAGCGGAATCCTGACCCCGGGCTGCACGGCCGTGATCGGCAACGGCGTGGTCGTCTCGCCCGAGGCGCTGTTCCGCGAGCTCGACGCGCTGAGCGCCCGCGGGGTCGACGTGAGCCGGCTCGTGGTGAGCGCCAACGCGCACGTGATCGCGTCGTACCACCAGACGATCGACAAGGTCACCGAGCGCTTCCTCGGGGCGAACAAGGTCGGGACGACCGGCCGCGGCATCGGCCCGACGTACGCCGACAAGGTCGCCCGCGTGGGCATCCGGGTCGCCGACCTCTTCGACGAGAAGATCCTGCACGACAAGATCGAGGGCAGCCTCGAGGTGAAGAACCAGTTGCTCGCCAAGGTCTACAACCGGCGAGCGGTCGACGTCGACTCCGTCGTCGAGGAGCTCCTCGCGTACGCCGACCGGTTGCGGCCGATGGTCGTCGACACGTCGCTGCTGCTCAACCGGGCGCTCGACCGCGGCGAGACCGTGCTCTTCGAGGGCGCCCAGGCGACGATGCTCGACGTCGACCACGGCACCTACCCGTTCGTCACCTCGTCCAACGCAGTGGCCGGGGGCGTCTCGACCGGGTCGGGCGTCGGCCCCACCCGCCTCGACCGGGTCATCGGCGTGATCAAGGCGTACACCACCCGGGTCGGGTCCGGTCCGTTCCCGACCGAGCTGTTCGACGAGGACGGCGAGAAGCTCTGGAAGATCGGCGGCGAGGTCGGCGTCTCGACCGGCCGCGACCGCCGCTGCGGCTGGTACGACGCGGTGATCGCGCGCTACGCCTCACGTGTCAACGGCCTGACCGACCTGTTCCTCACCAAGCTCGACGTGCTGTCGAGCTGGGAGCGGGTGCCGGTCTGCGTGGCCTACGAGGTGGACGGCGTCCGCCACGACGAGATGCCGATGACGCAGACCGAGTTCCACCACGCCCGGCCGGTCTACGAGCACCTCGACGGCTGGTGGGAGGACATCTCCGGCTGCCGCACCTTCGACGACCTGCCCGCCAACGCCCGCGCCTACGTGCGCGCGCTGGAGGAGATGTCGGGGACCCAGATCTGGGGCGTCGGCGTGGGGCCCGGGCGCGAGCAGACCCTCACCGTCCCCCACTGAGCCCCACGGACGGCGTGCGGGCGCTAGTGTCCGAACGTGCTCGACCCCCGCGAGGCGATCGACCGGATCAACCGTGTCTACGGCAGCCATGCCGGTCACCGCGCCTTGCACGCGCGCGGTTCGTTCTACACCGGGACGTTCACCGCCTCGGCGGAGTCGGGGCGCCTGTGCCGGGCGTCGCCGTTCTCGGGTGAGGCGGTGCCGGTGCTGGTGCGGTGGTCGAACGCCGGCGGCGACCCGACCCGACCCGACAAGGTCCCGGACATCCGCGGGATGGCGGTGAAGATCCAGGCACCCGGCGGTGACATCGACCTGGTCGCCCAGACCCAGCCGCGGTTCCCGGTGCGCACCCCCGAGGACTTCCTCAGCCTGACCAAGGCGGCCCAGCAGCGGGTGACGCTCCCACTCTGGCTGGCTCGGCACCCGTCGGCGCTGCCGGCCCTCCGCGAGGGCATCCGCGCCCACGCCGTGAGCTCGCCGTTCTCGTACGCCGAGCTCACCTACTACCCGATCCACGCCTACGGCTGGCTGGACGAGGCCGGTGACCGCACCTGGGTGCGCTACCAGCTGGTGCCGCTGGCGGCGCGCCACGACCGGCCGGCCGGCGAGATCAGCGGACCCCGACGGCTGTCGGAGGAGCTCGCCGCGCGGCTGGCCGAGGGACCGATCGGGTACGACGTGCTCGTCAAGAAGGCGGGCCCGCACGACGACCCGCACGACCCGATGAGCGTGTGGGCGAGCGGCAGTGCCGTCACCGCCGGACGGCTCGAGGTAACCGCGCCGGTCGCCGATCCGGAGGAGTCCGGCGGCCCGGTGGTCTTCGACCCGACCCGCGTCGTCGACGGGATCGAGCTCTCCGACGACCCGATCCTGCGCTACCGAGCAGCGGCGTACACCGAGTCCGTCGCCCGGCGTACGCATCCTTGATCGCGCCCGGGCAAACGGGGTCAAGCGGCCGCCGCGCCGCCGTCGCACCCTGGCCGCATGACTCTTCCGTACGCCGAACCCCTGTCCCGTATCGATCCCGCCGAGCTCGTCATCCCGGAGCCGCCCCGCCGCGGTGAGGAGGGCGGCGAGCCGTGCTTCCCGTGCAGCGGCGGCTCCGACTCGAACCTGCTCTGGTCCGACGCCCACTGGACCCTGCACAACCCCGGCCAGACCGGACTCCCCGGTTCGGTGTGGCTCGCCTCGCGTGTCCACTTCGACTCGTTCACGGACATGCCTCCCGAGGTGGCCGCGACGTTCGCCGGCGTCTGCGGCCGGGTGGAGCGGGCCGTGCTCTCGCTGGGTGACGTGGGCCGGGTCCACCTCTACCGGTGGGGTGACGGTGGCGCGCACTTCCACGTCTGGTTCGTGCCCCGGCCTCTGGGTCGGCTCGACATGAGCGGCCACCAGCTGATGGCGTGGGAGGACTCGATGCCGCCGGCCACCGAGGAGCAGATCGCCGAGGTCGGGCGGCGGATCGCCGCGGGCATGGTGTGATGACCGCCGTGGCCGACTCCTCGCCGTCCCTCGACCGGCGGCTGGGGCTCGGCGACGCGGTCTTCATCGGGCTGGGCTCGATGATCGGCGCGGGTGTGTTCGCGGCGTACGGTCCGGCGGCGCGGGCGGCCGGCACCGGCCTCCTGGTCGGTCTCGCGGTGGCGACCGTCGTGGCCTACTGCAACGCGACGGCGTCGGCCCAGCTCGCGGCGGCGTACCCACGCGCCGGCGGCACCTACCTGTACGGCCGCGAGGTGCTCGGGGACTGGTGGGGCTACCTCGCCGGCTGGGGCTTCATGGTCGGCAAGACCGCCTCGTGCGCGGCGATGGCGCTGACCTTCGCGGCGTACGCCGCACCCGACGGCTGGCTGCGTCCGGTCGCGGCAGCCGTGGTCGCCGTGCTGGCCCTCGTCAACTGCGCGGGCGTCACGCGGACCGCGCTGCTCACCCGGGTGCTGGTCTCGCTGGTGCTGGTGGCGCTCGTCGTCGCTTCCGTCGCCTGCCTCCGCGGCGGCTCGTCGGCCGGGCTGGACGGGTGGGCGTCGCCGACGCACGGGCTGTACGGCGTCCTCCAGTCGGCGGGACTGCTGTTCTTCGCGTTCGCCGGCTACGCCCGGATCGCGACGCTGGGGGAGGAGGTGCGCGAGCCCGCGCGGGTGATCCCGCGGGCGATCGTGCTCGCTCTGGCCGGAGCCGTCGTCGTGTACGCCGTGGTCGCCGTGGCCGTGCTCTCGGTGCTCGGGGGTGCCGGGACCGCGGCTTCGTCCGCCCCGGTGGCCGACGCGGTCCGGGCGACGTCGGCGTCCTGGGTCGTGGGTGTCGTGCGGGTGGGCGCCGCCCTGGCTTCGGCGGGTGCCCTGCTCGCGCTGATCGCCGGCTTGGGCCGGACCGGGCTGGCGATGGCCCGCGAGCGTGACCTGCCGGTCTGGCTGGACGCCGTCCACCCGCGCTACCGGGTGCCGCACCGGGCCGAGCTGACCGTCGCCGCCGTGGTCGTCGTACTGGTGCTGACGACCGATCTGCGCGGCGCGATCGGGTTCTCGTCGTTCGGCGTGCTGCTCTACTACTTCGTCGCCAACGCCGCGGCGTACCGGCAGGGGCGCGACGTACGTCGCTTCCCGCGCCGGCTCCAGCTCGTGGGCTGCGCCGGCTGCCTGGTGCTGGTCGCCACGTTGCCGTGGCCCTCGGTCGTCGCCGGACTGGTGGTGTTCGTGATCGGGATCGGGGTCCGGGTGGTGCGGCTTCGCCGGCGCACTCCACCCAACTAGGGTGACCGCCGTGGACGTCCTCGTGATCGGGACCGGCGGGCGCGAGCACGCACTGGTCAGAGCCCTGGCCGCCGACCCAGGAGTCGACGCCGTGCACGCGGCCCCCGGCAACCCCGGGATGGCGGCCCACGCGACGCTCCACGAGGTCGACCCGATGGACGGCGGAGCGGTGGCGGCGCTCGCGACCGAGCTCGGTGTCGGACTCGTCGTGATCGGACCCGAGGCACCACTCGTCGCCGGCGTCGCCGACGCGGTCCGCGCGGCCGGCATCCCGGCGTTCGGGCCGACGCGCGAGGCTGCCCGGCTCGAGGGGTCGAAGGCGTTCGCGAAGGACGTGATGACGGCCGCCGGCGTCCCGACCGCCGAGGCTCGGGTCTGCACGACTCCCGACGAGGCCGCGGCCGCGCTCGACGCGTTCGGTCCGCCGTACGTCGTGAAGGACGACGGGCTCGCGGCCGGCAAGGGTGTCGTGGTCACCGACGACCGCAGGCTGGCTGCCGACCATGCGCGGGTGTGCGAGCGGGTCGTGATCGAGGAGTACCTGGACGGACCCGAGGTGAGCATCTTCGGGATCACGGACGGCACCACCGTCTACCCCCTCCAGCCGGCCCAGGACTTCAAACGCATCCACGACGGCGACCTCGGCCCCAACACCGGTGGCATGGGTGCCTACACGCCGTTGACCTGGGCTCCGCCCGACCTCGTCGACGAGGTGCTCCGCACGGTCCTCCAGCCCACCGTCGACGAGCTGGCCCGCCGGGGCACCCCGTTCACCGGCCTCCTGTACGCCGGCCTGGCGCTGACGTCGCGCGGCGTCCGGGTGGTGGAGTTCAACGCCCGCTTCGGTGACCCGGAGACCCAGCCCCTGCTGGCGCTCCTGGACTCGCCGCTGTCCCCCCTGCTGCTCGGCGCGGCCACGGGCGAGCTGGCCGCCGTCCCGCCTCCGACGTGGAGACAGGGGGCAGCCGTCACCGTGGTGATGGCGAGCCGCGGCTACCCGGAGAGCTCCTCGGCGGGCGACCACATCGTGGGGACGGAGACCCTGACCCGTGACCCGGCGGTGCACGTCATCCATGCCGGCACGGCCCTCGACGACGGCCGCCTGGTCACGGCCGGTGGACGGGTCCTCGCCGTCACGGCCGTCGGCGACGACGTGGCCGATGCCCGGGCGAAGGCCTACGAGGGGGTCGGCATGATCTCGTTCCCCGGCGCCCAGTGGCGTCGCGACATCGCGGCCGGGCGATGACCGACGCCTCTCGGGACGTGGCCGTCAGCGACAGCGGCGGCTCGATGGTGCGCCTGACCGAGCCGCCGACCGACGCCGTTCCCGATCTGTCGCTGCTCGAGCCCGAGCGTCGATCGGCGTACGACGTGCCCGTGCGGCCCGCCGGCGACCCGCCGTACCTCGAGCCGGGCGATCTGGTCACGTGGCACTTCGGCCACTGGGCCGACGTGCTCCGGGTCGTGTGCGACGACGAGCGCGGCCTGGTCGCGTGGCTGCCGAGCGGGTCCGAGCAGCTGGCGAGCGTGCCCGTGGGGGCCGGCTCCCTGCGCGACCTGCCGCTGCACGAGCGCTTCGCGGCGCCCGGCGAGTTCGTCGTACGCCGATGGCAGGGGCCGGGGATCCTCCGGGTCGCTCCGACCGGCGTCCCGTGGTCCATCTGGTACTTCTTCCACGACGACGGCAGCTTCGACGGGCACTACGTGAACCTCGAGTTGGTGCACGAGCGGCCTGCCGACGGCAGCCCGCGGGTGCACACCCGCGACCTGATCCTCGATCTCTGGGTCGACGGCCCCGCGACCTGGCTGAAGGACGCCGACGAGCTCGAGGCCGTGGTCGAGGCAGGGCGCTACTCAGCGGCCCAGGCCGACGTCGTCCGCGACATCGCCGAGCAGGCACGCCGCGAGCAGGTCGACCCCCGGGCGTGGCCCCTCGACGACGGATGGGAGGTCTGGCGACCCCCGCCGTCGTGGGACGAGGCGTTGACGCTCCCGGGGCATGTCCTCGACGCGATGTCGAAATCGGGCGAGCCCGTTCGACGTCCGGGCGAACTCGGCCCCACCACCTGAACGGAGAGAGCGATGAGCGAGCAGACCTTGACCACCACGTCGGCCGACGGGACGACGATCGCCTACCAGGCATACGGCGCCCCCGCAGATCGGCCGACCCTGGTCCTGGTCAGCGGCGCGACCCAGCGCAAGGAGGACTGGGCCGACCTGGCCGAGGCCCTCGCCGGGGCAGGACTCGCCGCGGTCCCCTACGACCGGCGTGGCCGGGGCGAGAGCGGCGACACCACGCCGTACGCCGTCGAGCGGGAGATCGAGGACCTCGCTGCCGTGATCGCGGCGACGGGTGGTTCCGCCGGGGTTCTCGGGATGTCGTCGGGCGGTGCGCTCGCCAACCGCGCGGCCGGGGCCGGCCTCCCGATCACGACCCTGTCGACGTTCGAGACGCCGTACCGGGTCGGTGACGTCCCGAAGCCACCGGATGACTACGTCGAGCACCTCCAGCAGCTGTACGACGCGGACCGGCCCGAGGAGATGCTGGAGTACTTCATGGTCGCCGGTGTCGGGCAGCCGCAGGAGCAGGTCGACCAGATGAAGCAGATGCCGTTCTGGGCCTCCCTGGTGCCCGTCGGTCGTACCGTGCTCTACGACGCCGTCTGCCTCGGCGGCAGCCACGCGCCGCTGCCGACCGAGCTGCTGGGCTCGATCACGGTCCCGATGCTGTGCCTGGGCAGCACCGGTAGCCCCGACTGGCTGCGTGGCGGCGCCGAGGCGTCGGCCGCGGCCGCACCGGACGGCCGCTTCGTCGTTCTCGACGGCGATTTCCACAGTGCGCCCACCTCGGTGCTCGCACCGGTGCTGGTCGAGCACCACCGCCGGGCCTGACGTTCCATACGATGGGGGCGTGACCGTCCCCAACGTCCTCGCGACGCGGTACGCCGCACCCGATCTCGTGGCGATCTGGTCGCCCGAGCACAAGGTGCTGCTCGAGCGCCGGCTCTGGATCGCGGTCCTGACCGCCCAGCGCGACCTCGGGGTCGACGTACCCGACGGCGTCGTCGAGGCCTACGAGAAGGTCGCCGACCAGGTCGACCTCGACTCGATCGCCGCGCGTGAGCGGGTGACGCGGCACGACGTGAAGGCGCGGATCGAGGAGTTCGCGGCGCTCGCCGGACACGAGCTCATCCACATGGGGATGACCTCCCGCGACCTCACCGAGAACGTCGAGCAGCTGCAGGTCCGTCAGTCCCTGGCTCTGGTGCGCGACCGCGCGGTCGCCACGCTCGCCCGCCTCGCCCGGCTCGCGACCGAGCACGAGACGACCGTGATGACCGGCCGCTCGCACAACGTCGCCGCCCAGGCGACAACGCTCGGCAAGCGGTTCGCGACCGTCGCCGACGAGCTGCTGGTCGCCGTCGAGCGCCTGGAGGACCTGCTCGGCCGCTACCCGCTGCGCGGGATCAAGGGCCCGATGGGCACCGGTCAGGACATGCTCGACCTGTTCGGCGGAGACGAGGAGAAGCTCGCCGAGCTCGAACGCCGCGTGGCCGGCCATCTCGGGTTCGAGCGCGCCCTCGACAGCGTCGGCCAGGTCTACCCCCGATCGCTCGACTTCGACGTCGTGTCGGCGCTGGTCCAGCTCGCCGCCGCTCCGTCCAACCTGGCCACCACGATCCGGCTGATGGCCGGGCTCGAGCTGGTCACCGAGGGCTTCGCCGCGGGCCAGGTCGGCTCCTCGGCCATGCCCCACAAGATGAACACCCGCTCCTGCGAGCGTGTGAACGGCTTGGCCGTCGTGCTCCGGGGGCACCTGTCGATGGTGTCCGAGCTGGCCGGCGACCAGTGGAACGAGGGCGACGTCTCAGACTCCGTCGTACGCCGGGTCGCCCTGCCCGACGCGTTCTTCGCCATCGACGGGCTGTTCCAGACGTTCCTCACCGTCCTCGACGAGTTCGGCGCCTTCCCGGCTGTGATCCAGCGCGAGCTCGACCGCTACCTGCCGTTCCTGACCACGACGAAGGTGCTGCTGGCGGCGGTCCGGGCGGGCGTCGGTCGTGAGGTCGCGCACGAGGCGATCAAGGAGCATGCGGTCGCGGTCGCGCTCGAGATGCGCCAGGGCCGCACCGACAACGGCCTCTTCGACCGGCTCGCCGCCGACCCCCGGCTCGGCCTCGACCGGCCCGCGATCGCGGCGCTGGTCAGCGATCCGATCGAGTTCACCGGGGCGGCGCGCTCGCAGACCCGCTCCGTCGTACGCCGGGTCGAGGCCCTGGTCGCTCGCCACCCCGAGGCCGCGGCGTACGGCCCGGACGCGATCCTCTAGGTCCCGAGCAGTCGGTCGAGCTTCGCCTCGAGGCGCGTGATGTCGGCCTTGGTGGCGTTCTCCAGCTCGGGCTTCAGGTCGACCACGATCGTTCCGCCCGGCTCGAGCTTGAGCTCGGCGACGTCGTCGATCTTGTAGGCGTTCTGCCGGCGCAGCGCCCCCTCCAGGTCCGACTGCCGCACGCCCTCACGCCGCATCGGTCCCGGCAGCCACTCACCGGCGCTCGCCAGGATCGTCGTCGTGCCTTCGAGGAGCGAGGCCGCACCGCGCCAGGGCCGGACGACGTGCACGAAGACCGCGTTCGCTCCGACGAGCACGGCCGCGCCGATCAGGCCGCCGAGCAGCGAGTTGTCGGGGCCGATCACGGCGTTCTGCACGACGTTCGACAGCAGGAGCACGACGATCAGGTCGAAGGAGTTGAGCTGGGCGAGGTCGCGCTTCCCGGCCAGCCGGAGCAGCACGATCAGTGCGAGGTAGACCGCGAGGGTCCGGATGATCTTGTCCAGCACGGAGATGTCGAGGTGCGTGAGGTCGGTCCACATGGCGCTCATGATCGTCGGTGCACGCGACCGCCCTCCTTAGGCTGGCCGGATGGCCATGGCGGTGACGGTGAAGGTGACCGGGCGCGTGCAGGGCGTCGCGTTCCGCTGGTACGCGCTGCAGGAGGCCGAACGTCTCGGCGTGCGGGGCTGGGTCCGCAACGAGCCCGACGGGTCGGTCGCCGGTCACTTCGAGGGCGACGACGAGGCCGTCGACGCGTTGGTCGCATGGGCGCGGCACGGCCCGTCGTACGCCGACGTCCGGCACGTCGCCGTGACCGAGGCGCAGCCGACCGGAGCCACCGCGTTCGGCATCAGGTACTGAGTCGCGGCCCCCGAGCCGATCGGTACCCTCGGCCCATGACGACGCCCGCCGCTCCCGCGATCGACGGGGCGACCCACGTGCACTCCGGGAAGGTGCGCGACCTCTACGCCCTGCCCGACGGCCGGCTGCTGATGGTCGCCAGCGACCGGATCTCGGCGTTCGACTTCATCCTCGACACGACGATCCCCGACAAGGGCGAGATCCTGACCCGGATGTCGCTGTGGTGGTTCGACCAGCTGGCC
>Ga0070665_100001391_pt1 | contig 28486 bp, 26 predicted proteins | sample KBSS13metaG_FD_65862 | JGI IMG/M metagenome (GOLD analysis project Ga0070665, IMG submission 65862) | Switchgrass rhizosphere microbial communities from Kellogg Biological Station, Michigan, USA - KBS S1-3 metaG | ecosystem: Host-associated > Plants > Roots > Rhizosphere > Soil ... | reverse complement strand
CTGTACGCATCGTCGGCGGCGACTTACGGTGGCAGCCCGGTTTTCCGGGAACAACCGCAGCATGAGCAGCCGCTGAACGTGTATGGCTACTCGAAGCTGTTGTTTGACAACATCGTGCGCCGGGCGTTGCCTGCAGTGCAATCGCAGGTAGTCGGGTTTCGCTACTTCAACGTGTATGGCCCGCGCGAGCAGCACAAGGGACGCATGGCCTCGGTTGCGTTTCACCACTTCAACCAATTCCGGGCACGCGGCCGGGTCGACCTGTTCGGCGAGCATGCCGGCTTCGCTGCAGGCACCCAGTCGCGCGACTTTGTGTATGTTGGCGACGTTGTGGCCGTCAATCTGTGGTTCCTGCAGAACCCGCGTGCGTCAGGGATCTTCAATCTGGGAACCGGCCGCGCCCAACCTTTCAATGATGTTGCCACGGCGGTGGTGAATGGCTGCCGCCGTACTCGCGGTGAGCCTGCGTTGACACTGGAGCAGCAGTTGGACGGTGGACTGGTCGGCTATATCCCGTTCCCGGCGGCGCTGCAAGGCAAATATCAGTCCTACACTCAGGCTGATCTCACGAACCTGCGCGCTACGGGATGTGATATGCAATTCGTCGACGTTGCGACCGGTGTGGCCCGCTATGTCGACTGGCTGAGTGCTCATCATGTCACTGACTGACAAACTCCTTACGGAGTGTGATGCGCAGCAGTGGGCTCGGCCGCTCGTTTTCACCAACGGCGTGTTTGATGTCTTGCATCGCGGGCACGTGCTATATCTGGAACGAGCGCGCGAGCTGGGTGCGACCTTGTTGGTGGGTATCAACACGGACAGTTCCGCGCGCCGTCTTGGCAAAGGGCCCGATCGTCCTCTCAATAACGAGGCGGATCGTGCCCTGGTGCTGGCGGCCCTGCAGAGCGTTTCGTTTGTTACCTGGTTCGACGAGAACACGCCGTGTGAGCTCATCTCGAGATGCCGCCCGGATGTGTACGTGAAGGGCGGTGACTACGATGTCGAGACACTGGAAGAAAGCCGACTCGTACGCAGTTGGGGCGGACGCTCGGTCGCAATCGACTTTGTGGCGGGCTACTCGACGACAGCGCTCCTGAAGCGGATCCGCTCGGCGCCATGAACAAGGCCGCATTCATCGATCGCGACGGCGTGATCAACGAGGACCGGGAATTCGTCTACCGCAGCGCCGATTTTCATTTCATTCCCGGCTCGATCGAGGCGCTGCGTGCGCTGCGTGCGGCAGGCTATCGCCTGGTGGTTATCACCAATCAGTCGGGAATCGGCCGCGGGCTGTTTTCCGAAGCCGACTACTGCCGGCTGGAAGCCCACATGCGGGCCTGCCTGGAGCAGGCGGGGGTGGTTCTCGACGCTATCGAATACTGCCCGCACGCTCCCGAGGCGCAGTGTGAGTGTCGCAAGCCACGGCCCGGCATGCTCCTGTCAGCCATCCGGAAGTTGGATATCGAGCCGTCCCGATCCGTGCTGATCGGCGATCGAGCCGCCGACATAGAAGCCGGCCGCGCCGCCGGAGTAGGTGGCTGCTTTCTGGTGCGAAGCGGGAAACAGCTGTCCGCCGGGGATGAACAGCTCGCAGACGGCGTTTACCCGGACCTCGCCGCCTGTATCGCAGCGCTACTCAGAAGTGATAGCTGACAAACACCGTGCTGCTCAACACGTTGTAGAAGCTGTCATTGCGCGCCCCGATATCCGGCGGGTCATTCGGCAACAGGTGATCGCGCTGGATGGCGTCGGCGTAACGGACGTCCCAACCCAGATCGAATCCCGGGAGCACATTACGCCATTGAAGTCCCGCGCCCAGAAAGACCCCGTAAGCCGGTGTTGCCAGGTTGTACCGCGCAGCACCGACGAAGACGCTCAGCGCGAGTGGACTGTGGAAACGGTACCGATAGTCGATCGCGCGGAAGCTGAGCATGCTGTGACCCTGCATGTTGTCTGCTTCTACGCGCACGCCGAGGTCGCTGTGATCCGAAACGAAGCGGCGGGCACCGAGTCCCACGTGATATCCATAGTCGATTGAACCTGTGGTTCGCGAATTGGGCGTCAGTTCGCTACTCTGACGGCTCGCGTTGGCCCCGGCATCGACAAATATTTCGCCGTTGCTCGGCAGCGGTTCGGCCGCGACACTAAGCGACTCCATGAGGGAAGCGGGTAGCCCGCCTTCGTCGGGGTTGAAGCGCACGAATGCGGCGATACGCGAAAAGTTGCCGCCGAAGACATCGCGGCCCGCATCCACTTCGCCGCCGACCGTCATGTTGGCGACGGGACGTGAATATTGCAGTGACAGGTCCTGGTAGTGCCGATAGTCCGGCACTTCCCCGTAGGTCTGGTTCTGCAGGGTGCGGTAGCGCAGGTGGAACCAGCCGCCAAAGGGTGGCTCGTAGCCCAGTGCCACCATCTGGCTGCGCCCGCCGACGCTGTCACCGAAGAGCCGTTGATCTCCGAACCAGTGGCCGGTTACGCGTCCCCAGTTGGTCATGCCATCTCCGTAGAGGCCATTTACGTACCAGGCGTTCTGCCATTCGCTGGCCTCCACCGTCAGGTCGAAGCGTTGCCACAGGTGTGGGAAATGAATCCCGGCCGACAGCGCCGTATTTCCCAACAGGTAGTTGCGGCCATGCCCCGTGTCTTCACCGCCGTACTCGAGGTACACGGAGAAGGGCGTCGGGCCCTGGAACTGCAAGCTGCTGGTGATGGAGGCCTGCTGATTCCCGGCCTGTTGATCGCTGGTCAGGTTGGCACTGGTGTTGTCGAATCCCGAAGGATTGAAGAACGCCTTGAAGAGGGTGTTTAGGTTGCCGCCACCGCGCAGGCCGCCCCCGTATTGCTCCAGGCGGTTGAAGCCGATGGCCCAGCCTTGCGCGGGCTCGAAGCCGAGGTGCAGGCCAGCAAGGCGCGGATGGCCCGACGTGAGCGCGTCGTCGAACACGATCTTGTCCGATCTCGACATCGGCCCGGCAAACAGCTCGTAACTGATGCCGAGCCGGGAGATGGGCTCATAGTTCGACAGGGTAACCGAAGGCATCGTCGCGGCTTCGGTGCTCATCAGCAAGCTGCTGTCGGTGAACGGCGAGAACCAATGCGGCCGGTAACCCAGATCGAGCTGCGCGTAGCTGCCACCGATGCTGATCAGGGATCCTGAATAACTGGTATGCCCCTCGTAACCGACGGCGCCGGCGTCAACCAGCACGTAGTCGCTCGGTTGCCAGTAGACCTGCGCGGAGGCATCCCAATGGCTGTTTTCGGTCATGCCATAGCGGTTCGGCACGACGCTGCTCGCGCCTTTGCCGGAGCTCGCCGCACCTTCGACACTGGCTTCCGCGATCCCGAACGTGTGGGTATAGCGCTTCAGATATCGGCGCACGTGGTCACACAGTACCGGGTCGATCTTGTTGACCTTCTCGAGCGCATCGAGCACGCGGGCGGCCGGTATCGGCCGCGTCATCACCGGCTCGTTGGCGAGGATCAGCACACGCTCGATCTGCGCTTCGACTTCCGGTTCCAGATTCAACGGCAAATAGGGCGAGACGCCCCGGGCGTGAGCCGCTGTTTGCATTGCCAGCAATCCGACCACCGCCCATCCGACTTTCTTCATGCTTTCCCGTGATGACCCTGCGCAGACACGAAGTCTACATGGCCCGGCGGGCGCGATAGCGTTCTAAAACGCAGGCCGGTTTCAGTACAATCGCGCCTTCGCGTGGGGCGCTGTGCAACGAAGCTGAACGCCGGCTGCCCCTCACAGTCTGAAGGAACCTGATGCCCTCGCTCAAACGCTCGCTCAATTTCTGGGCCACCTTGCTCACCACGCTCGGTTTGCTCGCTCCTGTCTCTCCTTCCTATTCGCAGGCTGTGAATCCGACTCCGGATCAGATCGACATGTTCCGCAATCTGAGCCCGGACCAGCAGGATGCCATCCTGCGTTCCTTCAGCAGCGGCGGTGGCAGCGGCAGCAGCCTGGGTGGAGGCCTGGGGAGCAGCCTGGGTGGCTCGCAGTTCGGCGGCTCGCGTGAATTGAACTCCGACCGCCAGGCCATCGAGCGCCAGCGCTCCTCGAGCCAGGAGATGAGCGATCTCGAGCCAGGCGAGCAGCCGCCCTATGAGGACCCCAAGAATCCCGCGCTCAAGGCTGAAGACTCGGTGATCATCGAAGTCGATTTCACGCTGCCGGCTCGTGCGACTCTTGGCTCAGCCAACGTTCCGTTCTCGACGCAGGGTGGCCAGGGTGCGCAACAGGGAGTCACTCCTCAGCAGCCTGCCCTCGGGCCGTTGGCCAACAACGCGCAGGTTGCCGCCAGCGCCTCGCCTAACAATCCGGGTAAGCCCGAAGACACCGCCTCCCAGTTGAATGAGCAGGAGCGCAAGCGGCTGCAGGACCTCATCGACCTGATCCGCTCCCGCAATCCCTACAAGCTGTCGCGTTCAGGGGAGCTGACCCTGCCGGGTTTCTATCCTATTCCGCTGCTCGGCCTCACCGACGAGCAGGCCACTCTGCGCCTGAAAGTGGAGCCGGCATTCCAGAAGCTGGATATCCGCCTGACCCGTCTGCCGCTGCGCAAGACCGGCGTCGATGCGCTCAAGCCCTTCGGCTACGACCTGTTTCAGCGGGCACCCTCGACGTTCTCACCGGTTACCAATGTTCCGGTTCCCGCCGACTACGTAGTCGGCTCCGGCGACGAGCTCGATATCCAGCTGTATGGCAGCCAGAATCGCGCCTTGCGCCTGATCGTCGGCCGCGACGGCCGAATCAATCTGCCCGAGCTCGGCCCGATTCATGTCGGTGGCGAGCTGTTCAGCGCGGCGAAGTCCGAGATCGAGTCGCGTGTCGAGCATCAGATGATCGGCGTGCGTGCCGCAGTATCAATGGGGGATACCCGCGCAATCCGGGTGTTCGTACTCGGCGAGGCAAAGCGACCCGGCTCCTATGTGGTCAGCGGCTTGGGAAGCATCACTTCCGCCCTGTTCGCCGCTGGTGGCGTCAAGAGCATCGGTTCGTTACGCAAGATCCAGCTCAAGCGCCAGGGCACTGTCGTGCGAACGTTGGATCTTTATGATCTGCTGATCCGCGGCGACACCACCGACGATTCAAAGTTGTTGCAGGGAGATGTGGTGTTCGTGCCTCCCGTCGGAGCCACGATCAGCATCGATGGCGAGGTGCGGCGTCCGGCGATCTATGAGATCCGCAATGAGTCCAATATTGCCGATGTGATCCAACTCGCGGGTGGACTCACCTCCGAGGCCGACAACGCGCGTGCAATGTTGACGCGAATCGACGAGCAGCAGCGCCGCGTCGTGATTCCCATCGATTTGAGTCCCGCAGGTGAGAAGACCGAGCCGGTCCGCAACGGTGACTTGTTGCGCGTGTTCCGACTGCGACCCACGATCGACTCCGCGGTCGCCCTGCAGGGCCACGTGTTCACGCCGGGAAATTATGCGTACCGCAAAGGGATGCACCTGAGCGACGTCATTCACTCTGTCGACGATCTGCGACCCAATGCTGATCTGCACTACGTGCTCATCCGGCGCGAGTCACCCACCGACCGGCGCATCAGCGTGCTGTCCCCCGATCTGGCGGTTGCGTTGTTCGCGCCGCACAGTGCGGCCGATCCGGAGCTGATGCCGCGTGATCGCATCACCATATTTGACGTCGCCTCGGGACGCGACCACGTCATTCAACCGCTTTTGGATGAGCTCAAGCTGCAGGGCAACCCTGAGCATCCGACGCAGGTTGTAAGAGTCGACGGACGTGTACGCGTGCCTGGCGAGTATCCGCTCGAGCAGGGTATGACCGTGGCCGACCTGATTCGCGCCGGCGGGGGCCTCACTGATGCAGCCTACGGTGGTCAGGCCGAGCTCACACGCTATAAGGTCGCCAACGGCGAGACGCGTCGCACCGACCTCATCAATATCGATCTGGCGGCCGCGATGCACACCGGATCGACCGCCAACGTGGTCCTCGAGCCTTTCGATAACCTCAGTGTCAAGGAAGTCTCGCAGTGGAACGCGCAGGAAAGCATTGTGCTCACCGGCGAAATCCGCTTCCCGGGACGTTACGCCATCAAGCGGGGTGAGACGCTGAAATCAGTCATGGACCGTGCCGGGGGGCTAACCGACGCGGCCTTCGCCGAAGGCAGTGTGTTTACCCGTGAGGAGTTGAAGAAGCGCGAGCAGGAGCAGCTCGACATGTTGGCCACACGCATGCAGACAGATCTGACCGCCATCGCTCTGGGCGCCGCGGCCGCGAATCAAGGAGGCGCCCCCGCTGCCTTGCAGGTGGGTCAGACATTACTCGGGCAATTGCGCTCGGTGAAGGCCGTCGGGCGCCTCGTGATCGATCTGCCCACCACCATGAAGGCAGCACCGGGATCGCCGAATGATGTCATTTTGCGCGACGGCGATCGATTACTGGTGCCGAAGTTCCAGCAACAAGTCACTGTCATAGGCGAAGTGCAGAGTCCGACATCCCATCTGTACAGCCCACGTTTGTCTCGTGATGACTACATCGGCCTCAGCGGAGGCGCTACGCGGCGTGCCGATCGCAGCAAGATCTACATCGTGCACGCCAATGGCAGCGTAGTGTCCAGCGAAGGCAATCGCTGGTTCGAGCGTTCCATGGGAGAGGTCAAACCTGGCGACACGATCGTCGTGCCGCTCGATATGGAGCGCATGCCGGCGTTGCCATTCTGGACTGCGGTAACCACCATTATCTACAACGTGGCCATCGCGGCGGCAGCTGTCCATTCGTTCTAACCAGGAGATGCCGCTCACAAAGCGGATAGTCCCTGCGTTGACAGTGGGTTGCTGCGTACCTAGACTACGCCGCGTTCAATGGTTGAACGCGGCACATGGATACCGAAGAAATTCACTACAAGCTGATGCGGCTGCTCGAGGCCAATCAGCAGCTGAGCCAGCGCGACGCAGCTCGCGAGCTCGGCGTGAGTCTGGGGAAGGTCAATTACTGCCTGCGCGCCCTGATGAGCCGCGGGTGGGTGAAAGCCGCAAACTTCAAGAACAGCCGCAACAAGGCGGCCTACATGTATTTGCTGACGCCGCGCGGGCTCGAGCAGAAAGCCTCGTTGGCGCTGCGCTTTTTGAATATAAAGCTGCGCGAGTACGAAGCCCTGCATGCCGAGATCGAGCAGATGCGGCAGGAAGCGCAGGCCGGCGACATTCCCAAATGAGAGACATGACATGAGCCGCAAGGCCTTGATTACCGGGATTACCGGACAGGACGGCGCCTACCTGGCGGAGTTGTTGCTCGGCAAGGGCTACGAGGTGCATGGCATCAAGCGCCGCGCTTCCTCATTCAACACCGATCGCATCGATCACCTGTACCAGGATCCGCACGAGCGCAATCTGCGGCTGTTCCTGCACTACGGTGACCTGACGGATGCCACCAACCTGATCCGGATCATCCAGCAGGTGCAGCCGGATGAGATCTACAATCTCGCGGCACAGAGTCACGTGGCGGTGTCGTTTGAAACACCGGAATACACCGCCAACTCCGATGCCCTGGGCACGCTGCGGATTCTCGAGGCCATCCGCATCCTCGGCCTGGAGAAAAAGACCCGCTTCTACCAGGCCTCAACCTCCGAGATGTACGGCAAGGTTGTCGAGGTACCGCAGAAGGAGACAACTCCTTTCTACCCGCGATCACCTTACGGGGCGGCGAAGGTGTATGCGTACTGGATCACCGTGAATTATCGCGAGGCCTACGGCCTGTATGCGTGCAACGGAATCCTCTTCAATCACGAGTCGCCGATCCGGGGCGAAACCTTCGTGACCCGCAAGATCACGCGGGGACTGGCGCGAATCAGCCGGGGCCTGCAGGACTGCATCTACCTGGGGAACCTCGATTCCCTGCGCGACTGGGGCCATGCGCGCGACTATGTGCAGGCGCAGTGGCTCATGTTGCAGCAGCCGCAGGCGGAGGATTTTGTGATTGCCACCGGCGAGCAACACTCCGTGCGCGAGTTTGTGACGCTGGCCGCCGCAAACATGGGAATGAAGGTCGAGTGGCGGGGCAGCGGAGCGGCGGAGCAGGGTGTCGATGCCGTGAGCGGCCGGACTGTTGTGAAAGTCGACGCCCGCTATTTCCGCCCCACTGAAGTGGACAGTCTGCTGGGCGATGCGAGCAAGGCGCGAACCAAGCTCGGCTGGCGCGCGACCACGGGATTCGAACAGTTGGTGAAGGATATGGCGGAAAGCGACCTGCGGACGGCGCACCGGGATGCGCTCGTGGCGAAGGAAGGCTTCCGCATCTACAACCATCATGAATAGCGGCGAGCGGATCTTCGTTGCGGGTCACCGGGGCCTGGTCGGCAGTGCCCTGGTCAGAGCCCTGCGCCAGGACGGATTCAACAATCTGCTGCTGCAGACCAGTGCGCAGGTGGACCTGCGTAACCAGGCCGCCGTGAACGAGTTTTTCGCAGCGATGCGGCCGGATCGGGTGTTCCTCGCAGCCGCCCGCGTCGGCGGAATCTTTGCCAACGACACCGAGCCGGCCCGGTTCCTGGCCGACAACCTGCAGATCCAGACCAACGTGATCGATGCGGCCTATCGCAACGGCACGCGCAAGCTGCTGTTCCTCGGCTCGAGCTGCATCTACCCAAAGCACGCGGCGCAGCCGATGGCCGAGGACTGCCTGCTGACCGGTCCCCTGGAACCGACCAACGAGTGGTATGCGATCGCCAAGATCGCCGGTTTGAAGATGTGTCAGGCTTATCGCCGCCAGTACGGCTTCAATGCAATCTCCGCCATGCCGACCAACCTGTATGGGCCCGGGGACAACTTCGACCTGCGTCATTCGCACGTTTTGCCCGCGCTCGTGCGCCGGTTCCACGAGGCGAAGGAGGCGCGCCAGCCCGAAGTGACCATCTGGGGAACCGGCACGCCGCGCCGTGAGTTCCTGCACGTCGATGATCTCGCGGCGGCCTGTGTTTTCCTGATGCGCACCTATGAGGGTGAGACCGCTCTGAATGTCGGCTGGGGCAAGGACATTGCCATCGCCGAGCTGGCTGCGCTGATCGGTGAGACGGTGGGTTACACCGGGCGCCTGACATTCGATACCTCGAAGCCGGACGGCACACCTCGCAAGCTGTTGGATGTCTCGCGGCTGTCGGCGTTGGGATGGTCCGCGGGAATTTCCCTGCGTGACGGGCTCGCCTCGACCTACAAGTGGTTTCTCGCCAATCGCAACACGCTGCGCGCATGATGGCATTGATTGCCGGCGCAATCAGACAGTTCCAGGGCAGGGAGCTGCTCCGCAAGCTCATTCACAACACCGGCTGGCAGGTGGCCGACCGGGTGCTGCGGATGGTTTTCAGCCTGGCTGTCGGTCTGTGGGTGGCGCGCTACCTGGGGCCGGAGAACTTCGGCCTGTTGAATTTCGCCATCGCCTTCTGCGCGCTGTTCACGCCGATTGCCGATCTCGGCCTGCAGGCGATCGTCATGCGCGAGGTGGTCCGGCGGCCGCAGGAGCGGGCCCGGATCATTTCGAGCGCCATCTTTCTGCGGTTGCTCGGCGCCGTCGCGGCCACTGTCCTGTGTCTTCTGGCCGTGCTGGTCTTGCGTCCCGGGGACATGCATTCCTTTTGGATGGTGGTTTCTGTCGCCGTCGGGTTCTTTCCGCAGGCGTTGGATGTCGTCGAATATGACTATCAGGCCCGGATGCATCCCGCTCCGGCGGTTACGGTCCGGATCGTGAGCCTGCTGGTCCTCGTGGCGGTGCGCATCTGGATGGTCACGGAGTCGGCGCCGGTGCTCTGGTTTGCCGCGGCGACCACGGCTGAGGCTGCATTGTCGGCCCTCATGTTCTGGCACCTGTCGCGGCGCAAGGAGTCGCGGACCTTTCACTGGAGGTGTGTCGGTAAGGAACCCATTCTCGATCTGTTGCGCAGCTCCTGGCCGCTCGCGGTTTCCAGCCTGTCGGTCATTCTCTACATGCGCATCGACCAGGTCATGCTGGGCCAGATCCTGGGGAACGATTCGGTCGGTATTTTTTCCGCGGCCGTGCGGATCTCCGAGTCCTGGTACTTCATCCCCATGGCCATCTGTGCGGCGGTGGCCCCGGCACTCACCGCGGCTCATCAGCGCTCCAGTGCGGAGTACCAGCGCAAGTTGCTGTCCGTCACGCGCGTGCTGGTATGGTTGGGAGTCGTGGTGGGCGCTGTTTTGACGTTCAACGCTGATAGAATCATCACCTTGTTGTACGGCCGGGGGTTCACGGGTGCCGGCGCGGTGTTGGCCGTTCATGCCTGGGCCGGGGTACTGGCGAGTCTCGGGCTCGCCTCCGGTCCCTGGTTCATCAACGCCGGCCTCACGCGCCTGAGGATGCTGAACACACTGTTGGGCGCCGTCGCCAACGTTGCCATGAACCTCTATATGATCCGGCGTTACGGTGCCGTGGGTGCGGCGCTGTCGACGCTCGTGAGCTTTTGCCTGGCGGGTTTTGTGCTGAATGCAGCAAGTGCCCGCTCGCGGCCGATGTTCTGGCTCCAGGTGCGCTCGTTGGCTTTTGTTTAGGTGCGCAAATCGATGTTCTCGAAGCCATTGAAATCTCTGACGGCGGTACGTGAAAGCACGCGATTGCTCGGGCGCTCGTACGGCTATCTGGGCAAAATGGGTTGGTTCCGCAGTGTGGTCGAAACAGCGTCGGTGAATGACCGCGGTGAGCCGATTCCGTGGATTACCTACCCCAGCATTCAGTTCATCGAGCCGCGCCTGCGTCCCGACATGTCCGTCTTTGAGTATGGCTCCGGGTTCTCGACGCGCTGGTGGGCAAAACGGGTTCAGCGGGTCGTCTCCTGCGAGCACGATCGTGAATGGTACGAGCGCACCCGTGCCGACGTTCCTGCCAACGTGCAGATGATCCATGCAACCCGTGAGCAACACGAATATTCGAACCAGATTCTCCACTACACCAACGAATTCGACGTGATCGTGATCGACGGGCGGGATCGCGTACTGTGCGCGCGTAACAGTGTTGCAGCCTTGAAGTCTACCGGGGTGATTCTCTGGGACAACGCCGAGCGCGCCGAATATCAACCTGGATGTCAGTCGCTCCACGAGCAGGGCTTCCGGCGCGTTGACTTCTGGGGACTGAGCCCGATGGTCATATGGGAGAACATGACGTCGCTGTTCTATCGCGACGGGAACTGCATGGGGTTGTAGTGGCAACGCCGGCGCCGATTGCATTGTTTGTATATAATCGTCTGCAGCACACGCGGCAGACCCTGGCAGCGCTGCAGAGCAACGAGCTGGCGGCCGAAAGCGACCTGCACATTTTCTCCGACGCGCCCAAGACCGCAGCCGCGGCCGACTCCGTGCAGGCGGTCCGCGACTACATCCGGACCCTCGGCGGGTTTCGCAGCGTGCGGATCATTGAGCAGCCGCGCAATCTGGGGTTGGCGCAATCGATCATCGGCGGTGTCACCGAGGTTTGCAACGGCGCCGGCCGGGTCATCGTCCTTGAAGATGATCTCGTGACCAGCCCGTCGTTCCTCAGGTACATGAACCAGATGCTCGACCTGTATGCGAACGACGAACCGGTTGCTTCCATACACGGCTACTGTTATCCGACAAAAGCCGAGTTGCCGCGGACGTTCTTCCTGCGCGGCGGCGACTGTTGGGGCTGGGCCACGTGGCAGCGCAGTTGGCGGCATTTCGAGCCCGATGGTCGCAAGCTGCTGGCGCAGCTGCGCAGCCGCCGTCTCGAGCGTGAGTTTGATCTCGACGGCGCCATGCCTTTCACCCGGATGTTGCAAGAGCAGATTGCCGGTACCAATGACTCCTGGGCGATACGCTGGCACGCGGGGTGCTTCCTGGCCGGGCGGCTGACTCTCTATCCGGGTCGCAGCCTCGTGCACAACATCGGTAACGACTCGAGTGGCACTCACGGCAGTGCTACCGAGGTCTTCTCCAACCAACTCACGGCCGACTCGCGGAGCTGGGAGCGGGTCGAGGTGCGTGAGTCCGCGCAGGCGCGGTCCGCATTTGCGGAATTTCTGCGCGGTCCGCAGCCGGGTATTTTCCGGCGCCTGGTGTCGCGTGTTGCCAGTCGGGTGCGCGCTTGAGCCTCAAGCAAATACTGCGCCCACTGGTCCCGCCGATCATTCTCGATGCCTTGCGCGCAACGCGTGCAGGGCCACTCAGCTTTACCGGGGACTATCCTTCCTGGAGCGAGGCTGGTGCGGCCGCGGGTGGCTATGACTCGAAGGAAATCCTGGAACGCGTTGCGGCGGCCACACGTCGTGTTGTGAACGGCGAGGCGGTCTATGAGCGTGATTCGATGGTGTTTGACCATATAGAATACTCGTGGCCGGTGCTCGCATCCTTGTTGCGCGTGGCGCTGCAATCAAAGTCGCTGCGGGTTGTCGACTTCGGCGGTTCGCTCGGTAGCACATTGCGACAGAATCGTCGTTTTCTCAAGGACTTGCCGGTTCCTGTGAGCTGGCGGGTCGTCGAGCAGGATCACTTTGTGGAGCGCGGTCTGCAGGAGTTTTCGACCCCCACACTCGGTTTCGACCGTTCGATTCCCGAGGCCGCGGCACGGGGAGCCGATGTCGTGCTGTTTCTGAGCTCATTGTGTTACGTGGCCGAGCCTCGGGTTTTCCTGGAGCAGGCCGCCGAGGCCGCCCGCTATGTCATCATTGATCGGTTTCCGCTGATTCCCGGCGGACGCGACCGGGTGGTTCTGCAAAGAGTGACCGAACCAATCTACAGTGCAACCTATCCCATCCGCCTGTTCGGCGCGGAGCACATCGAGTCCGGCCTGCTGGCCGGCTGGCGTCCGATTGAACGCTGGGATTGCGACCTGCAACCCGGTGCCCAGGTGCGATGGGTCGGTTATTTCTTGGAGAGGGCATGAGCACCCCGCAATCCAGCTTCAACGAGCGCAACGTGCTCATCAGCGGCGGCTGCGGCTTCATCGGCTCGATGCTGGCCCGCCGGCTGGTGGCGCTGAATGCGCGGGTCACCCTGGTTGACAGCCTGATTCCCGCCTACGGCGGCAACCTCGCCAACATCGCGGACATCCGTGACAAGGTCTGGCTGAACATTTCCGATGTGCGCGATCCGCACGCACTGTCGCAGCTGATCCGGGGCCAGCACTATCTGTTCAATCTCGCCGGGCAGACCAGCCACCTGGATTCGATGCTCGATCCGTTCACGGACCTCGAGATCAACGCGACCGCGCAGCTGTCCATCCTGGAGGCGGCCCGCAAGTTGAATCCCCAGGTGCGCATCGTGTTTGCCTCGACGCGGCAGATCTACGGCAAGCCGCAATATCTGCCCGTCGATGAGCGCCATCCGGTGGTGCCCGTGGATGTCAACGGGATCAACAAGCTGGCCGGTGAGAACTATCACCTGTTGTATCACCGTGTGTACAACATTCCGTCAACCTGTCTGCGGCTGACCAACACCTACGGTCCGGGCATGCGGGTGAAGGATGCGCGGCAGACCTTCCTCGGTATCTGGCTGAAGCTGGTGCTGGCCGGCCAGCCCATCAAGGTATTCGGCGACGGCCTGCAGCTGCGTGACTTCAACTACGTCGATGATGTCGTCGAGGCGCTGCTGCTCGCGGCCACGCGCGACAGCGCCTTGGGAGAGGTCATGAATCTCGGCAGCGACGAGGTCATCAATCTCAAGGACCTGGCGCAGCTGCTGGTCACGGAAAACGGCTCCGGCACGTGGGAGCTGGTGCCGTTCCCACCCGAGCGCAAATCAATCGACATCGGTGACTACTACGGCGACTGGTCGCGCGCCGCTCAGTTGCTCGGCTGGAAACCAACCGTTGGACTCGCGCGCGGGCTCGCCCGGTCGCTCGAGTATTACCGCGCGCACGGCGGGGCTTATTGGGAGTGAGAATGGCCGTGACGACAACAGTCACCATGAACAACTTCAAGGGCGAGCCCGAATCGCTCGTTGCCGCGCAGGTGGCAGCCTGTGAGCGCGTCTTGCGTTCAGGGTGGTGGATTCTCGGCCAGGAGGTCGCTCAATTCGAGAGCGCGTGGCAGCAGTGGCTCGGCGCCGATCACGCCGTCGGCTGCGCGAACGGACTCGATGCAATCGAGATCGGACTGCGTGCGCTCGGCATCGGTCCCGGCGATGAAGTCATCACCACGCCCATGACGGCGTTTGCCACGGTTTTGGCGATTCTGCGCGCCGGCGCGACGCCGGTGTTGGCAGATATCTGCGCGAGCGATGCCATGCTGGATCCGTCGAGCGTGGAGCGTTGTCTCAGTCCGCGCACCAAGGCCGTCCTGCTGGTCCATCTGTATGGCCAGATTGGCCCGGTGGAAGAACTCGGGGCATTGGCGCGGCAACGCGGCGTGTTGCTGCTCGAAGATTGCGCCCAGGCGCACGGGGCGCGGCGGCAAGGTCAGTCCGCCGGCAGTTTCGGCAGCTTCGCCGCTTGGAGCTTTTATCCGACGAAGAACCTCGGTGCAGTTGGTGACGGGGGTGCGTTGACCACTGCTGATGCGAGCCTTGCTCAGACCGCCCGGTCGCTGCGCAACTACGGCCAGTCTGTCAGGTATCACCATCCGCTCGTGGGAATGAACAGCCGGCTCGATGAGCTGCAGGCCGCCATCCTGCGCGAGCGCCTGCGCTATCTCCAACAATGGATTGTGCGCCGGCGGGAGATCGCAGATACCTACAGTGCAGGCATCCGCAATCCGCTGGTAACCCTGATGCCTGTGCCGAGCGCGGACCGCGAGCGGCACGCCAACCACCTGTTTGTCGTGACCACCCCGCATCGGGAGGCGCTGCAGGCGCATCTGCAAGCCAACCGCGTCGAGTCGCTCATTCACTACCCGGTCCCCGTGCATGAGCAGGAGCCCTGTCGCGGGCTGCGGCGTGACCCACGAGGCCTCGGGCAGGCCGAGAAGCATGCCGCCACCTGTCTGTCTTTACCCTGCCACCCGGGGCTGACGCATGAGCAGGCCCAACACGTCGTCGAAGCCGTCAATCGATTCGAGATCTGAAGCCCGGTGCGCCACTACTGTTGTTATTTCGATCACCGCTACGCGCCGCGCGCGTTGGCCATGATCCGCAGCCTGCGGCAGTTCGAGCCGGACGCGCCGATCTGGGTGTTGTGTTTGAACGAGGATTGTCACCGGATCATGACGGCTGTGGCCGAGCCGGGTGTGCGCCTGATCAGCATGGCGCAGTTCGAGGCAGGGGACGCATCATTGAGCGCGGCTCGGCACAACCGCAGCCTCATCGAGTACTACTTCACCTGTACGCCCTCGCTCGTGCGTTTCGTTCTGCAGCGCTGCGGCGAGCGCGACTCGGTGACCTACGTCGACGGTGACCTGTACTTTTTCAGCACTCCGCTGTGCCTGCATGAAGAGCTGGGCGATCAGTCGGTGAGCCTGATACCGCATCGTTTCCCCGAGGGGCAGCGGCAACGGGAAATCTATGGGCTGTACAACGTCGGCTGGCTGACGTTTCGCAACGATCCGGACGGGCTCGCGGTCGTGAGCTGGTGGCGTGACCGATGCAATGAGTGGTGTTACGACCGGCTGGACGGCGAGCGCTTTGCCGATCAAAAGTATCTCGACCGGGTTCCCTCGATATTCCGCGGCGTGCGGGTGTTGCAGAATCCCGGGGCTAACGTCGCGCCCTGGAACCTCGGACGCTATCAACTGCGCCGGGCGGGCACGCAGATCCAGGTTTCGGACGGTGCGCCGCTCGTGTTTTTTCATTTCCACGGCATCAAGTCGGCTACTTCCTGGTGTTACATCCTGGGCCTGCGGCAGTATGGCGCCGAGCTCGATAAAGTGACCCGACACGACCTGTATCGCCCTTACCTGACACTGGTGGCCGACATCGACCGATCCTTGCGCGGCCGGACCGATACGGCGGTGTCAACGGGCAATGCGGCTCTTCTGCAGCGTGATGGACAGCAGAACGCACGGCGGAGCTGGCGGGATGTGTTGCGTCCCATTGTCCGAAGCGTCCGGGCAACCCTGCACAGGGATGCGCTGGTCGTAATCGCAGGCCGGGTCATTTGAGCCCGAGCTTCGCCACAGCGGATGTCGGTCTGGTGATCGCCGAACCCTGGTTCACACTGCGGGGTCATCCTGCGCAGTCACTGCTGAATACGGCGAGAACCCTGGGCCGACGGGATGATGTCGTGTACGTCATTTCGCACGACCCGGCCCGCTCGGATCTTCTGCCGATCAGCCAGGAGTTGCGTAAATACGGGACGGTCCGTCAGTTTCCCGCGGCCGGCTCGGCTGCCGTGTCCACCGTGCGCGCCCTGCGGCTGGCCGGCAGCATTGCCCGCGGTCAAAAGCAGCCGGTATCGGTGTTCTTCCTGGATGCCCACTTGCTGGCGCTCGCGATTGCGACGCCGTTGTTTGCTCTTCTGCACCGGGGCGTGAGTGGCATCTGCGCGCTCGGCCTGGTCGGTCCCGAGGCAATTGCCGGTGCCAGCTCCTGGCGCAAGGCTGTGTTGCATCGCTGGCTCGCCCGGCAGGAGGTGCGCCTGTATCTGCGTACAAATGAGCTCGCGGCGGCCTGGCGGCTCGCTTTCAGCGCAGCTCCCGAGCATATTGGCACGTTGCCGTCCCTGGAGATTCCCCCCGGTGAGTCGGTGCCGGCATCCAGGCCGGAGGGGCCCACGAAGTTCGGTGTCCTCGGGCAGATCCGGGTCGGAAAGGGGCTGGAGTGGCTGGTGCCGTTGTTCATTGCTCATCCGGCTCTGGGCGAGCTGCACATCAGCGGGAATTTCTTCAATGCGACCCAGCGCGAGAGCCTGCCGATGGTGGCCCAGTTCAGCGGCTTCTGCGAGCGGTTCGTCCGCGACGAGGAGCTCGTTCCCACCGCGGCCGCGGTGGATTACCTCCTCGTTCTGTACGATGAATGGGACCCGAGGCTCGAGGCGGCCACGTTTTTCCTGGCTGCCCGGGCCGGCCGGCCGGTTATCTGCTATGACAGCGGCTGGTGCGGCCGCATGATTGCCGAATACGGGTGTGGGATCGCTGTCAGTACCGGTACGCGGCCCGATGCAGCTTTCTTCAGCGCGCTGCCGGCACGTCATTCGCCCGAATACGAGCGGTTGCTGCAGGGTTCGGGTCGTTTTCGCCACGCGCATGCGGCTGAGACGCAGCGCGGGGAGTTTCTGCGCAAGGTGAGCGGAGTGCCCAGTGGAATCAGCCAGTCGAGATGAAATCAGCCTGCGCGAGCTCGCGCAACTGTTGGCCAGCTCCAAGTGGCTGGTCATCAGTCTCATGCTCGCGGGCGCGCTCGTGGCCGGCGCACTGGGGTTCATGACTCGCAACAAGTACGAGGCGAATCTGCTGCTGTCGCCCGTGGCGAGCAACACGACGGCCGGACGTTTGGCCAACACGGCGTCCCAGATCGGGGGGCTTGCCTCCCTCATCGGGGTCAACATCGGCAATGACAGCAACAAGACCGAGTCGATTGCGTTCCTGCAGTCCGAGACGCTCACGGAGCAGTTCATACGGGACAACAATCTGCTGCCCATTCTGTTTGCCGACCGCTGGTCAGCCGAGCGCAAACAGTGGACCGTGACCGACCCCAAGGAGGTGCCGACCCTGTGGAAGGCCAACCGCAAGTTTCAAACCATCCGCACGGTGCTCGAGGACAAGAAGACCGGCTTGGTGAAGGTCACCATCACCTGGACGGATCCGGTGTTGGCTGCGAGCTGGGCCAACGAGCTGGTGAAGCTGGCGAATGACACACTGCGCGCCCGTGCCATCAATGAATCCCAACAGCACATCGCCTATCTGCACGAGGAAGTGGCCAATACCGATCTCACGCCGATTCGCACCGCCATCTATTCCGTGCTGGAGTCCGAGATCAAGAACGCGATGTTGGCCAGGGGCCCAGGTGACTACGCCCTGAAAGTCATCGATCCGGCCGTGCCGCCGGAGTTGAAGTCCGGCCCGTACCGCAGCCTCTGGGTATTGGGCGGTGCAATGGGCGGGTTCATACTGGCCGCCCTTGTATTGTTCATCCGTAGTGCCTGGCGGGCCGGTGCACCGGCATGAAAGCGATCATCGGCGCCATGGCCGACCTCCTGCTGCTGCCGTTCGTGTCGGTGGCAGGTTGGATCCTGTGGCTCACCCGCAGGGTGGGGTTCGGCCGCATCCCCTTGTGCCGCGGCGTACTGACGCGGATCGGTGTCATTCCCATCCGGCGTCACTACTACGAGCCGTTTTTCAGCGCCCGGGAGCTGCGCCAGCCGTTGAGCGCCGAGCGCAGCCTGCCGGGAATCGATTGGAATCTGCCGGCGCAATTGCAGTTCCTGCGTGAGCTGCACTACGAGCAGGAGCTGGCCGACCTGTCACGACCTGCGCCCGCCGGGGACGTGCCGCAGTTTCGCTTCCAGAACGGCTCATTCGAATCCGGCGATGCGGAATTTCTGTACCAGGTCATTCGCGCGAGGAAGCCGCGGCGCATCTTCGAGGTCGGCAGCGGCCATTCCACACTGATTGCTCATCGGGCGGTCGAGCAGAACATGCGGGAGCAAGCGGGCTACACCTGCCGACACGTGTGCATCGAGCCGTACGAGAATCCGTGGCTCGAGAAGGTCAATGTCACTGTCGTGCGCAAGAAGGTGGAGGACGTGGATCGGACCTTGTTCCAGGAGCTCGAGGCGAACGATCTACTGTTCATCGATTCCTCCCACGTGATCCGACCTCAGGCGGATGTTGTGGTGGAGTTCCTGGAAATCCTGCCGTTGCTGCGTCCGGGAGTCATCGTCCACGTGCATGACATCTTCTCGCCGCGTGACTATCCCGCGGACTGGCTGTTTCAACACATGCGCCTGTGGGGCGAACAGTACCTGTTGGAAGGCTTCCTGACGGACAGCCGTTCGTGGCGGATCCTCGGCGCACTGAACCTGTTACGGCACAGGCACTTCGATGAGTTGCGCCGCGTGTGTCCCTATCTCACCGCGGACCGCGAGCCCGGTTCGTTCTACCTGCAGAAAGTCTGACCATGTCGGGAGTTGCCTCTGTCAAGCTGCTGGCCAAGGACCTGCTGCGCGGGTTGGGTGTCGAGCTGCGACGCTTGAAGTACGTCAACAGCGAAGAAACGGTAGTGACCGCGCTCCTGGGCGCGACGGCGCCGGTGGCGGTGCTCGATGTGGGAGCCAACCTCGGGCAGTACGCTGCCTTGCTGCGCAAATACGGCTACCGCGGCCGGATCGTCTCTTTCGAGGCACTCCCCGAGGTGCATGCGAAGTTGGTTTCGGCCGGCGCTCGCGACTCGCTCTGGACGGTTGCACCCTGTGCCGCGCTCGGCAGCCGGCGCGGACAGATCGAGATCAACGTGGCCGGCAACTCGGTCAGCAGCAGTGTGCTGCCCATGAACAGCGCACACTCCGCGGCGGCGCCGGAGTCCGTCTACATCGGCAGCCGGAGCGTGGACCTGCGGCGCCTCGATGAGCTGCTGCCGCAGGTGCTGCCCGTGCGCGGGCCGCTGTATCTGAAGATCGACACCCAGGGCTTCGAGCGCGAAGTGTTGGAAGGCAGCTCGGGATTGCTCGCGGACGTGGTCGCTCTGCAGGTGGAAACCTCTCTGATACCCTTGTATACGGGCGCTCCATCCTTTACCGAGATGATCTCGTACGTCGAGGGATTGGGCTATGAGATCTTCTCGCTCGTTCCGGGGCTGCGCAACAACATAACCGGCCGGCTTCTGCAGATGGATGCATTCTTTGTTCGTGGCTCGACCGCGAGGGAGCAGAAATGAAACAGGACGCTGCAGCCAGCGTACTCGCGCAACATATCGCAGCGCGCATCAGCGCCGATAGACAGGCACTGACGGAGCAATGGCTCAATCCGCAGGGCACATCCACCCGGCACTTTGTCGTCGATGACTTGTTGACCGAGTCTGATGTCGCGCGGATCTACGGCGCGTTTCCGCGAACCGGGGCCGCCTGGTTTCAGCGCGCGAGCTTCCGGGAGCGCAAGAAGACTTTCGCGAAGCTCGACTCCGTGGACCCGTTGATCGGCGCGATCACCGATGCCTTTCACACTCCGGAGGTGTTGCGGGCGGTCACCGAAGTCACCATGATCGACGGCCTCGAAGCCGATCCCGAGCTGTATGCCGGCGGAATTTCGATGATGGGCGAGGGTGACTTTCTCAATCCGCACATCGACAACAGTCACGACGCCCGGCGTGAGCGCTATCGCCGCCTGAACCTGTTGTATTACATCTCACCCGACTGGCGGATCGAGTACGGCGGCAATCTCGAGCTGTGGGATGCGCGCGTGCGCCAACCGAAGACCATCCATTCGAAATTCAACCGGTTGGTGGTCATGCAGACCGACCGGCGCTCCTGGCATTCCGTGAGCCCGGTGCAGGTGGCCCGGGAGCGCTGTTGTGTCAGCAACTACTATTTTTCGCAGCGCTCGCCCGAGCAGCGCGACTACTACCACGTCACCTCGTTCATTGGCCGGCCCGGCCAGGCGGCGTTGCGGGCGTGGGGGCGGATCGACAACGCGGCCCGGCAGTCCGTGGCGGTCCTCACGGGGAAGTCACGCGGCAAGGGGCTGTCGCGGGTGAGAAATGCCTAACGCCGATCCGCCCATACATGGCGTGATGGCGAAGCTGCACAAAACCGTCCGAAACTACGGATGGTTCGGGCTGCTGCGATTGGGACTCGATTGGCTGCATACGCGCTTGCTGTTTCCCGAGGCGCGGATGGTCCGGCGTCCCGCCTATCTCCGGGGCACCGGTCGGGTGAGGCTGGGGCCGGGATTCACCAGTGGCCCGGGTCTGCGCATCGACTGCTTTGGCGAGTCCGCGGTCGTTGTGATCGGCTCACAGGTCGAGGTGAATGACCGGGTCCACATCGGCTCGCGGTTGTCGGTCACCATCGGCGACCGGGTGTTGATTGCGAGCAATGTGTTCATCTCCGATCACAATCATGGTTCCTACGGCGGGGCCGGCGAACATTCATCTCCGCTCGTGCCGCCTGCGGAGCGGCCGTATCAAAGCGCCGCAGTGATCATCGAGGATGATGTGTGGCTGGGCGAGCACGTCTGCGTGTTGCCGGGGGTGAAAATCGGCAAGGGCGCGATCGTCGGCGCAGGGTCCGTGGTCACGACTTCAGTGCCGGAATACACGATCAGTGTGGGCGTCCCGGCCCGGGTGATCCGGCGTTTTGATTTCGCCTCGGCCAGGTGGGTTGCGAGTTAATGACGCGCCGTTGCCTGGTGGTGTCCGCCGTCAACTTCACTGAAGGTGGACCCATCACCGTACTGCGCGATTTCGTGGCCGCCGCCTGCGCAGTCCTGCCTTCCGAATGGCGCATAGTCGTATTCCTGCACGATACGGCCCTGTTGCAAACCGACAGGGCGGAGTTGGTGGCGATTCCCTACGCCCGCGCCAGTTGGTTGCGGCGCTTGAAAGTGGAATGGCACGAGTTCCGCGCGCATGCCGAGCGGCTGCAGCCCGACCTGTGGGTTTCGTTGCATGACATCTCGCCCAATGTCGGGCGCTTCCGCCAGGCGGTGTACTGCCACAATCCTTCGTGCTTCTTTCGGTTGGGGCTGCGCGATGCGCTGTTTGAGCCCTCGCTGCTGCTCTTCCAGCTCGCCTACTCGGTGTTGTATCGCATCCGCTTGAAACGCAATTGCGCAATCATCGTCCAGCAGTCCTGGCTGCGTGATCGGTTCCGCCGTTGGGCGGCAGATGCGACGCGGATCATTGTCGCCCATCCATCAACGATCGCCGCCGGTGCGGGCCGACCGTTGCGTACCCGCGCAGGGTCCGAACCAGTTACATTCTTCTATCCGGCACTGCCGCGTCCATTCAAGAACTTCGAGCTGATCTGTGCCGCGGTTGAACGGCTGGAGTGCGAGCCACGCTGGCAGAGTCGGGTCCTGCTCACAATCGACGGGGCGGAGAATCGCTACTCACGCTGGCTCGTGGGTCGCTACTCGAAGCTGCGGACGGTGCGTTTCATCGGCCGGCAGACACGCGCGCAGATGGACGAGTTGTATGCGTCAACGGACTGCTTGATCTTTCCCTCGCGCATGGAAACCTGGGGACTGCCCATCAGTGAGGCAAAGTCAGCCGGACTGCCCATGTTCATTGCCGACCTGGACTACGCGCGGGAAACAGTCGGGAGCTACGCAGCCGTCGATTTCATCGACGTAGCCGATCCGGCGGCGCTGGCCGCCAAGCTGCTCGCATTCCAACTCGGAACCTTCAGCTTCCGGGCGACCACGTTGGACCCGCCGGCTGCACCGTATGTAAGGGACTGGCCGGCCCTGATCGAATACCTGCGCGCTTTAACCGATATAGCGCCATGATGGCCGTCATGGCCAGAAAGCCGCCGGTGGAAAAATAGCCCACGCCACGCAGCACGAGCTCGAGTGAATAGGAGACGGTGCAGGCGCTGAAGAACATCCAATGGATGTCGCGCGCACCGGCGGGCATCAACTGCATGCGCCGCATGTACATCAGCGCCCGCAGCGCGAATCGGAAGAACACCAGCAGCATCGCGATGCCGAAGACGCCGAACTCGGCGATGAGCTTGGTGGCGGTCGAGCCGCCATCCATGAGGTTGATGTAGGAGCCGCCCATGATGGCGTAGATCTTCTCGGAGATGTCGCCGGTCGAGCCTGCCAGGCCGAACTGCTGAAAGCCGACGCCGAGGCCGTCGGTCTCGCCGAAATTCAGGATCGCATTTTCCCACCCCTGCAGATACACCAGGGTCGTCAGGTTGTCGCTGTCGCCGGAAAGACTGAGGCGCTCGGCGTAGTAGGAAAGATCGACGAGGGCCACGCCGCCGCCGACGACGATCATGACAACCAGCATGCCGAACAGCGGCTTGCGGCGTAACAGCGTCGCAGCCAGCAAGGCAACGCCGGCAATGGTGGTGAGACTCTGCAGGATCGCCCCCAACATCAGCGCACCGCCGAGCAGGCGCACCTGGCCGGTCTTCGAGGCCAGGGACGCACGAAACAACAACATCGGCAGGAATGCGAGCCCGAAATGGGATGGCTCGGCGAACAGGACGATGGCCTTGGCGGAAGCCTGGGCGCCGAAGGCGGGGAAGCCCGCCCGTGCGGCCAGTCCCATCGCGGTCATGGCCAGCAGGATGTAGTTGGCCGTCCGCACCAGGTTCTCACCGGGCTCCCGGATCAGGTTGCGGGCCGCGAAGTTCGCGCCCAGGAACATGATGATCAGAATCAGGCTGGAGGAGAAGAAGCGGCCGAAGTCGGCGCCGCGGACCCGGGTGGACTCGATGAGAAGATGCACGAAAAAGAGCACGATCGCCCCGAGGACCGTGCACAGCGCGTAGCCATCGGATATCCGCAATTTATACGGGTGGGGCGCGGTGGCGAGGCCGATCACCGTCCACAGCAGCATGACGGGGAGCAACCCGGTGCTCATCGAGCTGGTGCCCAGGATCGTGTAGATCGCCGCCGGCAGAAAAATCGTCAGGGCCAGGGCCAACAGGGTGGGGCGGATCATCTCAGTACCAGATCAGGCTTCGGACCCGGTCCCGGACCCGGGCCGAAGTCCGCTCCAGCGAGCACAGCCAGGCTGAGCGGCCGCCGGCAGTCCGCTTGGCTCGTTCCTGCTCGGCCAGTGCCCGGCCTACATTGGCATTGCTGAGGCCGCCGAGCGGCATTCGGGCCGTTGTTGCGGCGATGAATCCGGCCCGCAGCCTGTTTCTCGGGCGCAGCAGAAGCTCGTAGTCCGCGCAGGCAGTGTAGCTCGTGTCGTATTGCCCGTACTCGGCAAACAGAGAGCGGTGATGCATGGAGCCCACGTGGGCGACCGTCATCCGGCGGGAGAACGCCGGCCAACTCCACGGCGAGCCGATCGTGCGCACGCGCTTGCCCTCCTTGAACAACTCGACGCGCGAGGACAGGTATTGCAGTTTCGCCTCGGGGCTCGCGGCCGCGATGGCCGCTGCATAGTGTTCCAACGCGTCCGGGTAGTATGTGTCACCCGCGCCGAGGAAGGCTATCCACTCGCCGCGCGCCACGCGCAACGCCTTGTTCCACGCGTCGTAGATCCCGGAATCCGGCTCGCTGGTGCAGTGATGAATGTGCTCCCGGTTGCGCTCCAGCACCTCAATGGTGCCGTCGCGTGATGCCCCATCCAACACAACATACTCGAAGTCCCGGAAACGCTGCCGCGCGACGCTGTCTATTGTAGGTTGCAACACCGCGGCGCCGTTGAAAACGACGGTGACTATGCTGAACAACATCAGTGGCCGCTTCTGCGGGCCGCGAACCAGGGTTGTTCGAACCAGCCCCACTTGTTGAAATACTTCAGCACCGAGACGCTGAAATACCTCAGCAGGCGCAGCGATTTGTAGGCGCCGCGCTGCGCGCCGTGCACGATCTGGATGTCCGGGGTGTACAGGTTGCGCGCGAGCACGGCTGCGCGGCGGGACAGATCCAGGTCCTCGATATACAGGAAATACCGCTCATCGAAGCCATCGAGGCGGTCCAGCACCAGGCTGCGGAAGAACATGAAGCAGCCGGACAGGAACGGCGCTTCCATCGACCGGTCGTAGGATTGATCGCGCATCTCGTAGTGCGCGCGCTGGGCCTCGAACCAGGTTGCGGGAGCGAAGCGGCGGATGGCCAGGTCGAGCGGCGAGGGCAGGCGCTTGCACAGATGATGCAGCGTGCCGTCCGTTCCTACGATGCGCGGGCTGCACAGGCCGACGTCGGGCCGGCTCTCCATGAGGTTGTACAGCCCGGCCAGGGTGTTCGGGCTCAGCTCGATATCGGGATTGCAGACCAGGTGGTAGCGGTGGCGGCGGACCGAATCGCGGATCGCGATGTTGTTCGCCCGGCCATAACCCAGGTTCCGGCGCGTGGCGATGACCACGACGCGCGGCGGAGGCGTCCAGCCCTGAAAGGTATCGAAATCCTTCGGGCTGTTATCGACCAGGTAGACGAGCCGGGCGCCCTGCTCCAGGAGCTGTCGCAGCAAGGGTTCGATCGCCGTGACGGCAGTCCGGTACAACACAATCGAGACGCCCAGGGACAAGGTGTGGAAGCCTGCGACGTCGGGGTCTGCCGACATGGAAACCATTGATCCCGCTGAGACTACAGGCGTAAATCATACCGGAAATCGCCGCCGGGTGGCCGTCCCTGCGGCGATTGCGGCAATGCTGCAGAATGAAGCTCGACAAATCGAGCGAGGCGCAAGAGATTGAAGCGTGTTTTGCTGACTGGTGCGAACGGGTTCGTAGGGCGGTCTCTGTGTGCGGCACTCGGACAGTCCGGGTATGAAGTCAGGGCGGCTGTGCGCAGCGCCGCTGTCGCGGTTCCCGGGGCAGTGCGGACCGTCTGTGTCGGTGATATATCCGGGCAAACACGCTGGCAGCATGCGCTCGAGGGCGTGGACTTCGTCATTCACGCCGCGGCGCGCGCCCACCAGGTAAACGACTCGAAACACAACTCCGGACTGTATACTTCAATCAATACCGAAGGCACCGCGTGCCTCGCGCGAGCGGCCGCTACGGCCGGCGTACAGCGCCTCGTGTTTCTGAGCACCGTCAAAGTCAACGGGGAAGAAAACGACGCACATGCATACACTGCAACCGATGAGCCGCATCCGCAGGATGTCTATGGGATGTCCAAGTGGCTCGCCGAGCAGGCAGTCAACGAGGTCTGTGCGCGAACGAAGCTGCAGGCGGCGATCGTCCGTCCACCCCTGGTTTACGGTCCGGGCGTGCGGGCCAATTTCCTGCGCCTGATGCGCTGGACCGATGCGCAACGGCCGCTGCCGTTGGGTTCCGTTCAGAATCGGCGCAGCCTGATCAGCATCTGGAACCTGTGCGATCTGTTGATCAATGTCCTGGTCAATCCGGCGGCCGGCAACAGAACCTGGATGGCATCGGATGCCGATGATCTGTCGACCCCGGAGCTCGTGCGCCGGTTGGCCGCCGCCATGCGCCGTCGTACGCATTTGTTGCCTGTACCTGTGATGCTCCTGCGGGGGTTGGGATGGATCAGCGGTCGCTCAGGGGAAGTCAGCCGGTTGTGCGGCTCGCTCGCTGTAGATGTTACAGAGACTCGCTCCGCCCTGGGTTGGTCACCGCCGTTGAGCGTCGATGAAGGACTGGCGCGCACCGTGGCCTGGTATCTGTCGGAAGCCCGTTGAATGTCAGACGTCGTCGTTATTGCTGTTGGCGCCGCTTTCGCCGTGAGCGCCCTGGTGACCGGGCTGGTGCGAAAGTTTGCTCTGTCGCACGGAGTCATGGACATTCCCAATGAGCGCAGCTCCCATACCGCCGCTACACCGCGCGGCGGCGGTCTTGCAATGGTCGCAGCTTGCTCCATCGCGTTTGTTGTTCTCGCCGTCCTGGCGGTCATACCCGGGCCCCTCAGTATTGCCTTGCTCGCCGGCGGCGCGGCGGTGGCCGCGATCGGATTCCTGGACGATCGGCGTCCACTTCCCGCCGGGCTGCGGTTGGCGGTGCATGTCGGTGCCGCGGCCTGGGCCGTGGCCTGGCTCGATGGATTGCCCCCCGTGCGCATCGGGGATGCGCTGTTGTCATCGGGTTGGATTGGCGGCGTGTTGGCTGTGTTGGGCATCGTCTGGTCCCTGAATCTATTCAATTTCATGGATGGCATCGACGGTATTGCGGCGTCGGAGGCGGCGTTTGTTTCGGGTGCCGCGGCGTTTCTGGGCCTGTCCAGCGGGCACGCGGCAGTCACGCCCGCGGCGGCGGTATTTTGTGCCGCGGCCTGTGGTTTCCTGCTCTGGAACTGGCCGCCGGCGCGAATTTTCATGGGCGATGTCGGGAGCGGTTATCTTGGGTTTGTCATTGCCGTGCTGGCCCTGGCGGCCACTCGACACGATCCCGCCGCGGTGTGGGTATGGTTGATTTTGGGCGGTGTGTTTTTTGTCGATGCGACGGTGACGCTCGCGCGACGCACGGCGCGCGGCGATCGCGTGTATGAGGCGCACCGTAGCCACGCTTATCAGTGGCTCGCGCGGCGCTGGGGAAAACATCGGCCGGTCACTTTGGCAGTGCTCACGGTCAACGTGCTGTGGCTGCTGCCCGCTGCCTGGTTCGCTTCACGCCATCCGCGGATGGCTGCGTGGGTCGTCCTGGCAGCCTATCTGCCGCTCATCGTGCTCGCTCTTGCCGCCGGTGCCGGTAAAGCAGAGCAGGCCGTTTCCGGGCGCTAGCTGCGCTGCAATGCGCGGGATGCTCACTGTAGCCATTTGTAGCGCCGTTGCGGCCGGAGCGCTGCAAAGTGCAACAGAAACCCTCAGGCCGAGCGCATACCTTCATAAACGCTGTGGGTGCCGTGTTTGCTGCCCAACAGGCGGTGAGTGTTCCCGATCCGGTCATTTTCAGCTGAATCGTCATGTTGGGACTGAGACTTGCTCAACGTCAACTCGCCCCGGGCGAGTGCGTTTATTCTTGAAAAATGTGATATGCGTATGCCAACTGACTGAATCAATTGTCGATTGGCGTGCGAGATTTAAACTACAATCGGCCTATTGATGAGTCCGAGTGCAAGCTTGCGTTTGAAGCACAGGATGAATAAGCGATCTCGGCGCATCGGGGGAGATGCATGAAGAAGGACGAGTACGAAGGCAGGGCGCGTGCATCATCCATCGGAACTTCGGTGGCGCAGGCGATCTTGGCGCTGCCGCGTCAGCAGAAGCGGCTCATCATGGTGCTCGCCGACGCTGTCGCCATTCCAGTGGCTCTCTGGGCTGCTCTCATCCTCAAGTTTGACCGGATCGATCCGGTCATCGACCGTACGGCTGCCTACTTCCTCCTCGCGATCAGCGCCTCCCTGGTGATCTTTTCGATGCTCGGCCTGTATCGGGCTGTGATCCGGTTCATGGGGCCCCAGTCGATGTTGACAGTGGTCAGCGGCGTGACGATGTCCGTCGCCACGGTGATCCTGTTCGACCGGCTGTCCGCCAAGTCGGAAATTCCCCTGTCCGCGTTTGCGATCTTCTGGTCGCTGGCGCTGCTGTATGCCATCGGCAGCCGATTCTTCGTCCGTTACCTGTTCGCGCGCACCCTGAACGGCAAGTCCGCGGCTCGGGTGGCCATCTACGGCGCGGGGGATGCCGGGGCGCGGCTGTCCTCCGTCCTCATGGGCGGCCCTGACTTCGAGCCGGTCGCCTTCATCGATGACAAGAAATCCCTGCAGGGCAGCAGCATCAACGGCCTGACGGTCTTCGGGCTGGACGTGCTGCCCCAGTTGGTCCGGCAGCAGCAGATCGAGCGGATTCTGCTGGCCATGCCGTCCGCTTCCCGGCGCCGCCGCCGTGAGATTCTGACCAGTCTCGAGCCTCTGGGACTGCACGTGCAGTCACTGCCCCATCTGACCGACCTGATTGCCGGCAAGGCCCGCATCAATGATCTGAGCGATGTTGATGTTGCGGACCTGCTGGGTCGCGACTCCGTGCCGCCGAATCCGCGCTTGTTCAGCTCGTGCATTCGCAACAAGTGTGTGCTGGTCACCGGCGCCGGCGG
>Ga0070665_100001390_pt1 | contig 28491 bp, 21 predicted proteins | sample KBSS13metaG_FD_65862 | JGI IMG/M metagenome (GOLD analysis project Ga0070665, IMG submission 65862) | Switchgrass rhizosphere microbial communities from Kellogg Biological Station, Michigan, USA - KBS S1-3 metaG | ecosystem: Host-associated > Plants > Roots > Rhizosphere > Soil ... | reverse complement strand
CTTCCTCGCCACCATCTGCTTGCCCGCTGAGCTGCCGAAGCTAGAGAGGAGAGCGTCCTGACCGAAGAGACGATGCCGTCCTCGCCATCGTGGTCCCCCCTGCCGCTGATTCGGGTCCTCGTCCTCAACGCCGTGCCGCTCTACGGCGTGTTCGTGGCCGGCTGGTCGTGGGGCACGATCCTGGCGCTCTACTGGTTCGAGAGCTTCCTCGGCGGCCTCTTCATCCTCCTGCGGATGATCGTTCACCGCGACCTCACCCGGAAGCGCGGCTACTGGCGCGGCCAGCTCGGCCTCACGGTGTCGACCAACGACTCGCAGCCGCGCGCCTTCAAGTCCTTCATCCCCGAGTTCCTCACCGCCACCCTGGCCTTCAACCTGGCCCACGGCCTCTTCCTGGCGCTGCTCCTCGTCCTGTCGCGGAAGGACGACCCCGGCGCCGTCATCCACCCGGTGGACCTGAAGAGAGGAGCGATCGTCATCGCCCTTCTGCTGTTCGGGGGCTTCATCCTCGACCTCCAGGGCATCCGCGACCGCCCCTTCGCCTGGATCCGCGCGATGGCACAGCTCGCCATGGGCCGGACGACGGTGGTCCACGCCACCATCATCTTCGGCATGTTCGCGACCTTCTTTCTCCAGGTTCCCCATGCCGTGTTCAAGATCTTCGCCGTCTTCAAGCTCCTTCTGGAGATTGGCGGCGCCCTGCCGGCGCTGCGAATCCCCGCCGAGGCTCCCGCCTGGGCCACCTGGATGGCGGGCAAAGGCAGGCCGGGCGTGGATTTCGAGAAGGAGTGGCGGAAGGACAGGAAGAAGGAGGAGCGGCAGATCGAGCAGGACGAGATGGTGAGGCCGGGGCGGTAGGCTCCTCACGGGTGGCAGAAAAAACAACAAGGACGTAAAGGACCTGAAGAAGGACAGCAAGGACGAGGAGACCTGATCTCGCCAGTATCCTCGTCTTTGCTGTCCTTGTTGTCCCTTTCGTCCTTGTTTGGCTTTTTTGCGACCCCGGACTAGGCCGTCCTGCCGGAGAGCCGCTTCCGGAAGTGCTCCCGCCACCCTTCCGCCAGGGCTTCGACGCTCGCGGCCCGGCGCAGCAGATCGGGATCGCTCTTCCCCTTGCGATCGAGATAGAGCCGGATGATGTCCACCACCGTCACGCCGTTTTCATCCTCGTGGATGCGCTCCATGGCGTCCCCGGCGCCGATCTCCCCTTCCTCGACGATAGCGAAGTAGATCCCCGGGCGCTCGCTGGCCAGAAAGCGCTCGACGATGTCGTCGCGGTCGAAGCGGAGGGCCAGCTTGAAGCAGGGCATGCGCGGCTGGGTGACGACCAGCTCCGCCGTGCCGATCCGGAAGCGGTCGCCGACGTGGACCTGGTCCTCCCACCACCCCTCGGTGGTGAGGTTCTCGCCGAAGGCGCCCCACGGCAGGGTCTCCAGCTCCAGCTCGCGCCGCCAGTACGGATAGTGCTCCGACGGGTAGGCATAGACCGCCTTCTCCGGCCCGCCGTGGACCGAGAGGTCCGCCTGTCCGTCGCCGTCCAGGTTGTAGGGACGCAGGCGCACCCGCCCCTCGACCGGCTCCTTGAAGATCCCGGTCATGATCCGCCGCCCCTTCCACATCACGGGCCGGGGGAGCCCGACGTTCAGCGAGACGATCTTCATCCCTTGCTCTCTCCTGAAGGGCGAAGATCATACCTGCTCTCGCCCATCTCCCGGCGGGGCCTACGCCTTCGCTCCGCGCGCCACCAGCAGCTCCACGATGGCGTCCTGCTTGCCCGCCTGGGCGTGGCGGATCAGCGGGATGCCGTGCGGTCCCTTGAGGTCGATCACCTTGGGATCGTCGGCCAGGAAGGCGCGGACGATCTCGATCTTGCCCGTCGCGGCGGCGCAGAAGACGTCCATGCGCGCGCTGCGGGAGAGCAGGAAGGCCGCGATCTCCCGGTTGCCCATATGGGAGGCGCCGCCGAGAGCGGTCTCCCAGTCGCCGCCCCCCCAGTCCCAGGTGGCGTTGATCAGCGCCGGCTGCTGATCGAGCAGCTCGCGGGTGCGGTCGAGCTTGCCGTGGCCGGCGATGACGAACTCGCGGACGAGGTCCGGATCGAGACGGGGAGGGCGCTCGGGGACCGTCGGCTGGGCCGCGGCGGGCGGAGCGGCCTGGGCACCGGCGATGGTGTGGGGAACGAGGGCTCCGGCGGTCATCAGCAGACCCCCTTTGAGCAGGTCGCGGCGGGAAGAGGTCATGGCCTGTCTCCTTTCGCCACTATCGTAGAGCCGAACCCGGCTGGCGCATTCAGATTCTTTGAATTCAGGATGCTAAACTCATCCAAATTAGTCAGATGACTAGATTCAGTCCCAGGCATGCCGGAAAGGTTATATGGCTTCGAAGAGAAACGTGAAACTGGCGGCGCGGCCCACACTCAAGGATCTGCTGCTTGCCGAGTCGCCCCGAGCTGAGCTTCCCATGCCTCCGCGCCGAGGTTGGAGCGCGAGGCCGGACGCAGGCGGTGCCGCGGGACCTGAAGGGGCGGATACTTTGACGCCATCGTATTCCTCCCGCCGGAGGTTGTAGGGGCGACCTGCGGTCGCCCTCAACGCCGCGACGATGCACCAGGCCAAGGGCGACCGCAGGTCGCCCCTACAACCTCCGGCCGACGGTCTGCCAATCCAGCGCCCCCGCAACCCCCCGCCCTCCAATCTCGTACAGGTATACTCGCAGGGGTCCCGATGGACCTTGAAAGCTATCCGGGAGGGTCAGCCTTTGACGAAGGATCGCGCGACGGGCCGGGACATCGTGCTCGCCATTGGCGAGAACATGCGCCAGAGCCTCGAGCCGCTGGTGACGAAGACGATCGCCCCCAGCCTCTACCAGGTGTATCTCCACGCCGACGACTACGACCGCCTGCGCAGCCTCTTCGGCGAGCTCGAGGGGGAGGCCAAGGCATTGCTCGACAAGGAGCTGGAGCGGCTCAACCGCGGCTCGGCGCCGGCGTTCCCCCGCATTCTGCGCAAGAAGAAGGACGAGCCGCCGGCCGCCCCGCAGTACATCAGCGCCGAGGGGAAGTGGACGGTGCGCTTCCAGGAGGACCCGAACGGCACCCTCAGCCCCGGCGACGTTGAGGTGGTCTCGGAGTTCGCCCGCCCCCCCGAGGCGGCCTTCGGCGCCGGCACGAAGACCCACCGCATCTCCACCACCCGGCGGCTTGGCCAGATGACCACCCAACGGGAGGACCCGTCGGGGACGGCGAGGCGGGAGACGCCCTCGGGGGCACTCTCGGGAACCATCGCTACCGAGCCCTCGGGGCACGCGCGGATCGTCTACAAGGACGACCGCGGCACCCACACTTTCCTGGTGACCAAGGACGAGATCGTCATCGGCCGCCAGGCGCCGGACGTCTGGGCCGACCTGTCGATCGATACCTCGCTCGACGTCTCGCGCGAGCACGCCCGCCTCCAGCGCACGCCCGAGGGGGTGTTCCGCATCAAGGACCTCTCGAAGCTCGGCACGACGGTCAACGGCGTCCCCCTGCCGCGCAGCCTGGAGGCGGCGGACGGCGGAGTCAAGGACCTCGACCGTTGGGAGCCGCTGCCGGACAAGGCCCGCATCGGCCTCGCTGGCGTGATCTATCTCGACTTCGAGAGGCTCGCCGGCGCATGACGGCCCTCTACTTCGCGCGCCTGGCCTTCGTGCTGGCCCTGGTCGTCCTCGCCGCCGCGCTGCTGGCGCTCGCCGCCCGGGAGAGGAAGTAGCCCTTGGCCGCGGCGAGCTTGAAGCGCCCTTTGGCGGCGGCCGGCAGCGACCCCGGCCGTGAGCGGGAGAACAACGAGGACCGCGTCGTCTGCGATCCCGAGCGGGGGATCTACGCCGTGGTCGACGGCGTCGGCGGCGAGCAGGGCGGCGAGATCGCGGCGCAGACGGCGGTCGAGATCCTGCAGGCCCGCCTCTCCCGGCGGACGACCGACGCCTCCCGCCTGATCCGCGAGGCGATCGCCCTCGCCAACAAGCAGATCTACGACCAGGCGCAGGCCAATCCCGCCCTCGCCGGCATGGCATGCGTGCTGACGGTCGCCGTGGTCGACGGCGACCAGGCCACGATCGGCCACGTCGGCGACAGCCGGCTCTATTTGTTGCGGCCGGGCGACATCAAGAAGATCACCCGCGACCACTCCCCCGTCGGCTCCCGCGAGGACACGGGGGAGATCTCGGAGGCGGAGGCGATGAGCCATCCGCGCCGCAACGAGATCTTCCGCGACGTCGGCTCGGCGCCCCACGAGCCGGACGAGGAGGGGTTCATCGACATCACGCAGATCCGCTTCGAGCCGGATTCGGCCCTGCTGATCTGCAGCGACGGCCTGTCGGACCTGGTGACCTCGCAGGCGATGCTCTCCCTGGTCGAGGACAACGCGGCGAACCCCAAGGCCGCCGTGCAGGCGCTGATCGACGCCGCCAACCAGGCCGGAGGGAAGGACAACGTCTCGGTGGTGCTGGTCGAGGGGGAGCGCTTCGCCGCCGCGGCGTCCAGGAGCCGGAAGGAGCCGGCGGCCGCGAGCGCCCGCCCCGCTCTGCGGGGCGCCGGGGTGGCCCGCGGCGGAGGGGGATCGCGGATCCTCGGCGTTTTCGCCAGCCGCCCCGCCGTCCTCTTCTATGGCGCGATCCTCGGCGCATTCGCCTTCGCCGCCTTCGGTCAGGGACTCCTACAGTTCCTGCCGGGTCAGCACCCGGTGGCCCACGCCAACGTGCTGCGGGTGGGAGCCGGCGACGGCGGGACCGCCACGATCACCGAGGCCCTGGCGCAGGCCGGGCCGGGGCAGACGGTGGAGGTGGCGCCCGGCATCTACCGCGAGGCGCTCCAGCTCCGCTCCGGCGTCTCCCTGGTGAGCCGGGTCCCGCGCGGGGCGCTGATCCTGCCGCCGGCGGGGAGCGGCGTGCCGGCGGTCACCGCCCAGGGGGTCGAGGGCGCGCGCATCGCCGGCTTCCGGATCTCCGGAGACGCCCAGGCGCCGCTCCAGGTGGGGCTCCGCCTCGCCGATTCGGCCGTCGAGGTGGACGGCGTCGAGATCTCGGGCGCGCAGACGGCGGCGATCGACCTCGCCGGCGCCGACCGCTCCGAGATCCGCCACAGCTATCTCCACGACAACCCGGGCGGCGGCGTGCTCGTCGAGGCGAGCGCGGCGCCGCGGCTGCAATCCAACCTGATCGCCGGCAACGGCCGGACGCCGGGCGCGCCGCACCCCGGGGTCGAGGTGCGGGCGGGAGCGCAGGCGGAGCTGATCGAGAACCGCTTCGTGGGCAACGGCGGCGGCGGCGTGCTGCTGGCCTCCCCGGAGCGCGCCGAGGAGATCTTCGCCTGGAACTCCTTCCCCGGGATCAACCGCGCCGACGCCGTCCGCGCGCCGGCGCCGGCTCCCCAGGGACCGGGACGGTGATGCTGACCGCGCAGCAGGTGGGCCGCTTCGAGCTTCGCGACTTCCTCGGCCGCGGCGCGATCGGCGACGTCTATCTCGCCTGGGACCCGCAAGCCCAGGGGGAGGTGGCGCTCAAGGTGGTGCGCATCCACCGCGCCGACCCGGAGATGCTGCAGGCGGAGAAGAACGGCGTCGCGCTCCAGGAGCAGCTCTCGCGCGTAGCGCCGCAGGTGGCGGCGGTCTACGAGTGGGGGGAGGACGGCGGCTTCTTCTGGGTCGACATGGAGTACGTGGCCGGCTCCGACCTCTCGCAGCGGCTCGCCCGCGGCCCGCTCCCCGAGGACAAGGCGGCCTCGATCGCCTGCCAGCTCTGCGACATGCTGGAGTCCTGCCACAACTTCTCGGCCGAGGTCGGCGGGCGCAAGGTCTACGGCATCGTCCACGGCGACATCAAGCCGGAGAACATCCGCCTCCAGGACGACGACCGCGTGCGGGTGCTCGACTTCGGCATCGCCAAGCACCTGTCGCAGACCCGCAAGTTCACCGTCAACCTGTTCGGCAGCCTCCCCTATACGCCGCCCGAGCGGCTCGACCGCGGCGGTGTCGACCGCCATTCGGACCTCTGGGCGGTCGGGGTCGTGCTCTACATGATGGTCGCCGGCTACTCGCCGTTCGACGGCGAGGACCCCGAGGCGGTCGAGGGGAAGATCCGCCGCGGCGAGCCCCCGGCGCCGCTGCCGGGCCACGTGCCGCCGGCCTTGAGCCGGATCATCAACCGCAGCCTGGAGTTCCAGGTCGCCCGCCGCTACCAGACGGCGGCCGAGATGAAGGCGGATCTCGAGGCCTGGATGGCCGGCGAGCCCTTGCCAAGCGAGCGGCCCAGCGAGCAGCCCCGTCCCGGGGTCGAGGGGGAGGATCTGAGCGCCACGCGCCGGACCACCCGCCCGCTCGACGATTCGGGATCGTTTCGCGGCTCGGAGACGCGGCGCACGGACGGCTGGGCCGGTCCCAGGGACGCGGCGCTGGACGCCACCCGGCGCACCGGCGAGCTGCCGGTCACCCCATCAGTCGCCGCCCCGCCAGCGGCCGCAGCAGCCGTGCCGGCGGAGCCGCCGCCCGCTCCCCCGCCGACGCGGCGCCGGCGGTTCGCGCTCCGCGGCGCCGGGCTCGCCTTCCTGCTAGTGGGCTCGCTGCTGCTCGCCTCGCAGGTCTGGGTGCGCGGCGAGGCGGCGGCGATGCAGCACGACCTCGCGACCCAGACCTCCCCCGACCTCGACGATCTCTGGGACCGCTACCGCAGCCTGGCCCCCTTCAGCATCCTCCCCGGCTCGGGGCTCCGCGACGTGCGCGAGGAGCTGCGGACCGCCATGCTGAAGTCGGCCGACCGCGTGCTCAACAGCTACCGGGGGGACGACCCGACCACCACCCAGAAGGGGTGGCAGAAGGCGCACGACCGGCTGCGGGCGGCGGTCGACCTCAACTACCGCGACCGCCCGACCCGGGCCAAGCTGATGTACACGCAGGCGCACATCGACCGCATCGACGCCCAGGCGATGCGCGGGCGCGGCCAGAAGGACCCGGCGCGGCAGAAGCTCCGCGACGCCGTCGAGGAGTTCCAGGACGCCGCCAAGCTCGCCCCCGACTGGCCGGACCCCTACCTGGGGCTCGCCCGGGTCTACTCCTACGAGCAGCCCGACCTGAAGCAGCTCGAGGCGGCTCTCAACGAGCTCGAGAAGCGCAATTACCCCATGGGGCGCCGCGAGAAGGCGATGCTCGCCGACGGCTACCGCATGGCCGCGGAGCAGATCCTGGCGCAGTCGGTGGCGGCGAAGGGGACAGACCAGGAGCCGGAGCTGCTGGAGAAGGCCCGCGACACCTTCACCCAGGCGATCAGCCTCTACCGCGAGGCCGGCAACTACGCCGACGCCAAGGCCAACATGGCCGCCGCCGCGCAGGAGCTGCGCGGCATCCTCAGCCGGCTGGAAGAATTGGGAGTCTGGTGACCACATGGCCGTGACCCGCAGCACCGCCGCCGACCGCCGGCAGCGGGAGACCGAGACCGCTCCGCGCCGACCGCCGGGCTTTTCCGTCCAGGGGCTCCCCGGCGAATCCGCCGGCACCCCCCGCAATCTGGAAGGCCTGCTCCTCGCCGCCGCCGCCGCCGTCGTCCTCCTCGGCCTCGCCCTCGCCTACCTGGCGATGGTCAAGCCGCTCGAAGGGGACACGGCCGAGATCGCCGCCGGGCGGATCGTCAACCTGAACGACCTCCGCGGGGCGGACCAGTTGCTCGGGGCGCTCGACGTCTTCCCCAGCTCGGCCGAGCGGTCGTACGCCGCCCAGGCGATCTGGAAACGGGCCCACCAGGGGAGCCTGCCCAACGTCGGCGAGATCCAGCGCATCCGCATCCCCTCGGCCGAGATCGAGGGGGACCGGCGCCTCACCAGCCTGCGCGAGCGGCTGGAGGCGCGGCGCCAGGGCGGGGTGCAGGGGGAGACCTCGATCCCCCTCCTCTCGCTCCAGCAGTTCCGCGCCCTCAAGCCCCACCTCGTGGTGCGCACGCCGGGGCAGTTCCGCTCCTCGTTCTGGCTCTGGACCGCCGTCTTCCTGCTCGCCTTCGCCGCCGTCCACCTCGTCTGGCGGCTGCGGCGGTTCGGGGGGGACGAGCTGATCCTGCCGGCGCTGCTGCTGCTGACCGGCATCGGTCTCGCGATGATGCTCACCATCCGCGACCCCTTGCGCGACCTGCCGCTCTACCGTGGCTTCGCCGAGGGGGTCCTGTTCGGCGCCGCCCTGCTGCTCGGCGCTAGCCTGATCGACTACGAGCGCTCGCCGCTCAAGCGGATGAGCTTCGTCCCCCTGCTCGCGGCTTTCCTGCTCTCGGTGGTGCTGATCCTCTTCGGCAGCGGCCCGGGCGGCAGCGACGCCAAGGTGAACCTCTTCGGCTGGCAGCCGGTGGAGGCGATCAAGATCCTGGTCGTGCTCTTCCTGGCCGGCTACTTCTTCGACCGCTGGGAGTTCCTGCGCGAGATCGCGGAGACCCGCGCCGGCCTGTCGCGGAAGCTGCAGATCCCCAAGCTGGAGTACCTGCTGCCACCGCTGCTCGCCATCGGCCTGGTGCTGGTCTTCTTCTTCCTGCAGCGGGACCTCGGGCCGGCGCTGATCCTCTCCTTCCTCTTCCTCACCCTCTACTGCGTCGCCCGCGGCAAGCCGTGGATGGCGCTGGTGGGGAGCGCCCTGCTGGTCGCCGCCTTCGCGGTGGCCTACAAGATCGGCTACCCCGCCACGGTGAGCGGCCGCCTGAACATGTGGCTGTCGCCGTGGGACAACTTCTTCCGCGGCGGCGACCACCTGGCGCAGGGGCTCTGGTCGCTGGCCGGCGGCGCGCTCACCGGCACCGGCCTGGGGCTTGGGCAGCCGGAGCGCGTGCCCGAGATCCACACCGACCTGGTGCTCGCGGCGGTCGGCGAGCAGCTCGGCTTCCTCGGCCTGCTGGCGGTGGTGGCCCTCTACGCGCTGCTGGTCTGGCGCGGCTACCGGGCGGCGTTCCGGGCCGGCGGCACCTACAGCTTCTTCCTCGCCCTCGGGCTGACGGTGCTGATCGCCATTCAGATCCTGCTGATCGCCGGCGGCGTCCTCGGCGTGCTGCCGCTCTCGGGCGTGGTCTCCCCCTTCCTCAGCTCCGGCCGCACGGCGATGCTCGCCAACTTCCTGATCCTGGGGGCGATCCTCGGCATCTCCGCCCGCCCGGGCGGTGAGCAGTCCGCCGCCGCGGCGACCGCCACGGGCCGCTTCCAGGGCGCCGCCCGCTGGGCCGCCGTAGCGCTCGGCGTGGTGCTCGCCGCGATCGTCCTCAAGGCGGCGCAGGTGCAGGTCTTCCAGGCCGACCGCTTCCTCGCCCGCGGCGCGCTGACCCTGCAGGGGGACGGCTACCGGCGCTTCCAGTACAACCCGCGCCTGACCGACATCGCCCTCGGGATCCCCCGCGGCGACGTCGTCGACCGCAACGGCGTGCTGCTCGCCACCAGCGATCCGGCCCAGCTCGAGAAGAACCGCGCCGTGCTGGAGCGCCTGGGAGCCACCTTGCCGGCGGCGGACGAGCGGCCGCGGCGCGGGGCGCGCTACTACCCGTTCGGCGGCCGTACCTTCCACCTGCTGGGGGATCTCAACACGCGCACCAACTGGGCGGCGAAGAACACCTCCTACGCCGAGCGCGACTCCAGCGTCCTGCTCCAGGGGTACGACGACTTCGCCGGGGTGGCCGACGTGCCGCAGCCGGACGGCACCGTCACCCGCGAGCTGCAGCGCGACTACAGCGAGCTGATCCCCCTGCTGCGCCACCGCTGGCAGCCGGAGCACCCGGCCGTGAAGCGGATCCTCGACCATCCGCGCACGCTGCGGATGACGATCGACGCGCGTCTGCAACTGCGGGCGGCCGACGTGCTGGCGAAGTACGCCCGGCAGGCCGGCTTCGGCGGCGCCGCCGTGGTGCTCGACCCGGCCACCGGCGACCTCCTCGCCTCGGTGAGCTATCCGTGGCCCGAGCTCCCCGTGCAGGCCGCCGGCGGCGAGAATGGAACCTCGCCCCTGATCGACCGCGCCCGCTATGGGATCTACCCGCCGGGCTCGACCTTCAAGATCGTCACCGCGATGGCCGCCCTGCGCAAGAATCCGCAGCTCGCGAGCCAGCCCTTCACCTGCACGCTCCTCTCCGGCGGGCGGGTGGGCAACTACGTCCGCGGCTGGGGAAAGGCGATCCGCGACGATCCCACGGACCGCGCGCCGCACGGCGAGGTCGATCTGGCGAAGGGGATCGTGGTCTCCTGCAATGCCTACTTCGCGCAGCTCGGCACCTACGCGGTGGGTCCGGAGGCGCTGCTGGAGACGGCGAAGCTCTACGGCATCTCGGTGGCGAAGCCGAACACGGCGAAGCAGCTCAAGGACGCCCTGCCCCAGGCCGCCTACGGCCAGGGGCAGGTGGTGGCGACCCCGTTCCAGATGACCCGCGTGGCGGCGGCCGTCGCCGCCAACGGCGCCGCCCCCGAGGGGCGCTGGGTGACGGGCGAGGGGAACACCCGCCGCGGCCCGTCGGCGCGGGTGGTGGAGCCGGCGCTGGCGCAGTTCCTCGGCCGCGCCATGCGCCGCGTGGTCACCGAGGGGACCGCCGCCCGCTTCCTGGCCGGCGTCACCCCCCCCATCGCCGGCAAGACCGGCACCGCCGAGGTGCAGGACAAGGGGTCGCACTCCTGGTTCATCGGCTACGCTCCCTATCCGACGCAGGGAGGGCGGCAGATCGCCTTCGGCGTCATCGTCGAGCACGGCGGCTACGGCGGCCGGCTCGCCGCGCCGGCCGCGGGCGAGATCGTCCAAGCGGCGGCGCAGCTCGGCATTCTCAAGCAGCAACCCTGAGCAGAGGCGACGACCATGAACGACATGATGGGAAAGATGCGCGACCTGTTGAAGCCCTGGATGAAGGGGACCTCGCCGTTGGAGATCCGCCGCGCCATCCTCGACGACGTCGACTCTCGCGTCATCGCCGTCGGCGAGGGGAAGCGGATCTTCCCGAACAACCTGCTGCGGGTCCATCTCCTGGTCGCCGACCCGGAAGAGCGCGTCCGCTTCGAGGCCGTCGTCCGCGAGGCGTGGAACCTGAAACGGGAGATCTCCGAGCGCCTGGCGGACCGCGGCTGCCCGCTGCCCGCCGGCTTCGACGTCGAGGTCGCCTTCGACGAGGAGGCCCACCCCCGCTTCGCCGACCGCCGCTTCTACGTCGAATACCTGAACCGGGAGGCCTCCGCCGCCGCTGCCGCGACGGCCGGCGCGCCCGGAGCGGCCGCCCCGGCCGGCGAGCCTGCCCCGCGCCCCATCCTCGAGCTGACCGTGCTCAAGGGGACGGCGACGCAGCGGGTCTACGAGATCGAAGGCACCCGCGCCTTCCTCGGCCGGCTCGAGGAGGTCGTCGATCACGACGGCCGAGTCCGCCGCCGCAACGACGTCGCCTTTCTCGAGGTGGGGGAGATCAACTCCACCGTCTCGCGCGAGCACGCCCGCATCGCCTGGGACGCCGAGAGCGGCGGCTACTGGCTGCGCGCCGAGCAGAACGCCTCCGGCACCCGCATCTACCGCGGCGGCGGCACGATCGACGTCAGCTCCCACGACCGCCGGGGGGTCCGCCTCCAGCCGGGGGACGAGATCCTGCTCGGCCGGGCCGCCGTCAAGGTCGGAATGCGGGAAAAGTGAACGAGAAAGAAAAAGTGAGAGAATGAAAAAGGCGGCCCGCGAAGCTTTGGAGGGAGCGGATGAAGTGGAAGCTCCGCGGGCGCGTGTCTCGGTTGCAGAATGGAGGATAGGCGCGGGGGCAGGTAAAGGTCCTCAACGCGCCGTAAAACCTCGAAAACGCCGTAACCAATCTGTAAACTAACGGAACCCCCGGCGGAACTGCTCTAAACTTTCCGCCGAGCATGAAACTCGCAGCTTTGGGCAAACGCAACACCTTATGGGTTGGATTCGTGGCGGTCCTCGTACCGCTGGCGGTCCTCCTCGCGTTCCAATACCGCTGGCTGCGCGAGCTCGACTCCTTCTCCGAGCGGGCCCAGAAGGCCCAGGTCGAGAGCCTCCTCGAGGCGGTCTCCAAGAACGTCGAGTACTTCTACACCGACGCCGGCCAGGTGCTCGATCTGCAGCCGGCCATCTTCACCCAGAACCAGCTCGACCGGGCGGCCCACCTGTTCAAGAAAAAGGGCGTGGTGGGGGTCAAGCGGCTGTTCGTGATGGACTTGCGCGACGGCGACGAACCGCTCTACTTCTCCCCCAGTTGCTCGAACTTCTATCAGCCGGACTCGACGCCCGAGGCGCGGGCGGTCGCGGTCGCCGTCGCGCCCTGGAAGGCGCTCTACCGCAAGGACGGCATCCTCGAGCGGGTCCGCCTGTTCGTCGAGGAGAAGGATCCCGACTTCCGCATCCTCCTCTACCCGGTCACCGACGACTCCTCGCGGCTCGTCGGCCTCGCCGGCATGGTCCTCGACGAGACCTACTTCCGGCGGATCGTGCTGCCGGCGGCCATTCGCGACGCGCTCTCCGACTTCGGCGACAGCGACCCGGATTACAAGCCGATCCTCTCCGTCCAGGACGGCCAGGGGCAGATCGTCTACGCCACCGCGCCGCTCGAGGGGCACCCGGCCTGGAACACCGAGGCCCGGCGGCCGTTCCGCTTCGTCTTCACCGACTGGAACGTCGAGCTCGCCACCCGGCACGCCACCGCCTCCGAGGTGGCCCGGCGGAACTTCCTGGTCAACATGGGGCTGTCGGCGGCGCTCGCCGCCGTCCTCCTCGGCGGCCTCATGCTCGCCCTGCGCATCGCCGCGCGCGAGATGAAGCTGTCGCAGATGAAGAACGAGTTCGTCTCCAACGTCTCCCACGAGCTGCGCACGCCACTGGCCTCGATCCGCGTCTTCGGCGAGTTCCTCCGCCTCGGCCGCTTCGTCGGCACCGACAAGGCCCGCGAATACGGCGACTACATCGAGACCGAGAGCCGCCGCCTGACCCAACTGGTCGACAACATCCTCGATTTCGCCAGCATCGAGTCCGGCCGCAAGACCTACCGCTTCGAGCGCTGCGACGTCGCCGAGCTCGTCCGCGCCACCCTCAGGACCTTCGAGGTGCGGCTGCGGCAGGACGGCTTCGGCATCCGGATCGAGGGCGCCGACACCCCGTTCCCGCCGGCGCGGATCGACCAGGGGGCGATCGTCCAGTCGCTCTCCAACCTGCTCGACAACGCGGTCAAGTACTCCCGGGAGGCGCGGGACATCGTCGTCGCGCTCCACCGCGAGGAGAATTTCATCGTCATCTCCGTCCGCGACCAGGGGATCGGCATCCCGCGCAACGAGCAGCGCAAGATCTTCGACCGCTTCCACCGTGTGAGCACCGGCCTGGTGCACGACGTCAAGGGGAGCGGCCTGGGGCTCGCCATCGTCCAGCACATCGTCCGCGCCCATCACGGCAAGGTGACCGTCGAGAGCCGGCCGGGCGAGGGGAGCACCTTCTCCATCCATCTGCCCATCGAGTCCCCGGCGACCGCCGAGACGGCCGCGGCCACCGCCACGGCCGCGAACGCCGGGGCGGCGAAACCTTCGGAGGCCTGAAACCATGACGACGCGCGTCCTGATTGTCGAAGACGACGAAGCCATGTCGATCGCCCTGCGGGATGGCTTTCAGTACGAGGGGTACTCGGTGACCGTGGCCAAGGACGGCGAGTCCGGCCTGCAGCTCGCCACCGAGGAGTCCCCCGACCTCATCCTGCTCGACGTCATGCTGCCGAAGATGACCGGCCTCGACATCTGCAAGAACCTGCGCGGCGGCGGCAGCGCCGTGCCGATCATCATGCTGACCGCGCGCGGCCAGGAGATCGACAAGGTCCTCGGGCTGAAGCTCGGTGCCGACGACTACATCACCAAGCCGTTCGGCTTCATGGAGCTGCTCGCCCGCGCCGAGGCCGTGCTGCGCCGCTCCAACCCGGTCCCGGCCGCCCCGTCCGCCGTCGAGGTCTACCGCTTCGGCGACGTCAGCGTCGACTTCCGGCGCCACGAGGCGCACAAGGCGGACCAGCCGGTCGACCTCTCCCCCCGCGAGTTCCAGCTCCTCGGCTTCTTCATCCAGCACCGCGGCGAGGTAATCACCCGCGAGAAGCTGCTCGACACCGTCTGGGACTACAACTCGATCCCCTTCACCCGCACCGTCGACATGCACATCGCCAAGCTGCGCAAGAAGATCGAGGACAACCCCTCCGATCCCCGGCACATCGTCACCGTCCACCGTCTGGGGTACAAGTTCACCGGCTGATCCGGCCCTCTTCCTTGCCTCTCCTCCCTGAAGCGGCATACCTTACCGGTATGGCGTCCTGGGACAACGAATTCGAACGCGACGAGGAGTTCGCCCTCGAGGAGCGGCGCAAACCCAAGCGCCCGCGCAAGTGGAAGGTGCTGCTCCACAACGACGACTTCACCACCATGGAGTTCGTCATCCACGTCCTGGTGACCCACTTCCACAAGCCGCCGGCCGAGGCGACCCAGATCATGCTCCAGGTGCACAGGAAGGGAGTCGGGCTCGCCGGTGTTTACTCCAGAGAGGTGGCCGAAACGAAGATCGCCGAGGTCACCGACGAGGCCCGGGCCGAGGGCATGCCGCTCAAGCTGACCGCCGAGCCCGCGGAAGAAGGAAGAGACGAAGACTAATGAAACTCTCCGACGATCTGCAGATCTCTCTCACCGTCGCCATCTCCGAGGCGGGACGGCTGGGGCATGAATACGCGGGGCTGGAGCACCTGCTCTACGCCCTGACCCTGGACGACGACACCGCCGAGGTGCTCAAGCACGCCGGCGCCGACATCAGCCAGGTGCGCGAGACCCTCACCGAGTACCTCTCCGACGAGCTGGAGTCGGTCGACGGCGGCCGGCAGCCGCGCCTGACCCTCGGCGTCCAGCGCGTCCTCTCGATGGCCGCCGCGCGGGCCGACAGCTCCGGCAAGGAGGAGATCGACGGCCCGGACGTGCTGGTGGCGATGTTCGACGAGGCCGATTCCTACGCCATCCAGGTGCTGGAGAGCGAGGGGGTCACCCGGCTCGACGTCGTCAGCTTCATCGCCCACGGCGTCTCCCGCGACCCGCAGCCCCCCTACTTCAGCAGCGGCAGGACCTCACGGGGGACGGGCCAGACCGCCGGCGACGAGGACGACGAGGACGAGGAGACCGGCCGGCGCGGTGGCGCCCAGCAGAGCGATCCGCTCAAGGCGTTCGCCCAGGATCTCACCGAGCTCGCCCGCAACGGCGGCATCGACCCGCTGATCGGCCGCGACAAGGAGGTGCTGCGCACCCTCCACATCCTCCAGCGGCGGCGCAAGAACAACCCGATCTACGTCGGCGACCCCGGGGTCGGCAAGACCGCCCTGGTCGAGGGGCTGGCGCTGCGGATCGCCGGCGGCGACGTCCCCGAGGCGTTCCGTCAGACCAAGGTCTACCGGCTCGACATGGGCTCGCTGATCGCCGGCACCCGCTACCGCGGCGACTTCGAGAACCGGCTGAAGGCCGTGCTCGCGGCGCTCGCCGAGCAGGAGAGCCCGGTCCTGTTCATCGACGAGATCCACACCGTCGTCGGCGCCGGCAGCGCCGGCCGCGGCACCATGGACGCCTCCAACCTGCTCAAGCCGGCGCTCCAGGACGGCTCCCTGCGCTGCATCGGCGCCACCACCTGGGAGGAGTACCGCCAGACCTTCACCAGCGACCAGGCGCTCGCCCGCCGCTTCCAGAAGGTCGAGGTGACCGAGCCCTCGGCCGAGGAGACCACCCAGATCCTCCTCGGCCTCAAGGACCGCTACGAGAAGCACCACGGCGTCACCTACGCCCAGGACGCGATGGACAGCGCCGCCCTGCTCGCCGAGCGCTATCTGAAGGACCGCAAGCTGCCCGACAAGGCGATCGACCTGCTCGACGAGGCCGGCGCCGCCGTCGCTCTACGGGCCACTGAGCCCAAAGTGGTCACCGAGGCGGACCTCGAGGAGGTGCTCGCCACCATGGCGCAGATCCCGCCGCGGCGGGTGAAGGGGAACGACAAGGAGCAGCTCCGCGGGCTAGAAGCCGACCTCAAGGCCCAGGTCTTCGGCCAGGACGAGGCGATCCAGCGGCTGGTCTCGGCGATCAAGGTCTCCCGCGCCGGCCTGCGCGATGCGCAGAAGCCGGTGGGCGCCTTCCTGCTGACCGGCCCCACCGGCGTCGGCAAGACCGAGGTCGCCAAGCGGCTCGCCGAGGTGATGGGGATCTCCTTCCTGCGCTTCGACATGAGCGAGTACATGGAGGCGCACACGGTTTCCCGGCTGGTCGGCGCCCCGCCCGGTTACGTCGGCTTCGACCGCGGCGGCCTGCTGACCGAGGCGGTGGCCAAGAACCCGCACGCCGTGCTGCTGCTCGACGAGATCGAGAAGGCGCATCCGGACATCTTCAACATCCTGCTCCAGGTGATGGACCACGGCACGCTGACCGACGCCAACGGCAAGCCGACCGACTTCCGGCACGTCATCCTGCTGATGACCTCCAACGTCGGCGCCCGCGAGCTGGCGGGGCGCACGCCCGGCTTCCTCGACCATGGCGATCACGGCGAAGGGCTGCCGACGCGCACCGCCAAGGACACCGACGCCGACAAGGCGGTCGAGCGCCTGTTCAGCCCCGAGTTCCGCAACCGCCTGGACGCCCGCCTGCGCTTCAACCCGCTCTCGCCGGTGGTGATGGGGCAGATCGTGGACAAGTTCATCCGCGAGCTCTCCGCCCAGCTCGCCGAGAAGAGTGTCAAGGTGGAGATCACCGATCCCGCCCGCAAGCTCCTCGCCGAGAAGGGCTACGACCCCGCCTTCGGCGCCCGCCCCCTCGGCCGCGTCATCGAGGAGACGATCAAGCGCCCGCTGACCGACGAGCTGCTATTCGGAGCCCTGGAGAACGGCGGCACGGCGACGGTGGACGCGGAGGGTGGGGAGATCGCGATGCGGTACGCGGCGGCGGAGGCGGCGGCGCCCGCCGAAGTCGCCTCATAGGAGGGGGAATCCTGCCCTTCGCGCCGTTGAGGGCGACCGCAGGTCGCCCCTACACCCTGCGCCCCACGTACACCTTGCGCCGCAGGTTGTAGGGGCGACCTGCGGTCGCCCTCAACGGCGCAATCCTCGCCCGCCGTCCCCGTCCTTGCTAAACTCACAGGTCGACTCGAAAGGAGCTGCCCGTGAGGAGATCCTTCGTCATCCTGCTCGCCCTTCTAACCCTCTCCGCTGCGCTGCCCGCCTCCGCCGCGACGGTTCGGGATCTTCGGGACACCTACTCCATCCCGCACATCTTCGGTTCCACCGACCGCGACGTCCTCTACGCCCTCGGACGCGCTCACGCCCGCGACCGGTTCTTTCAGATGGACGTGCTGCGCCATACCTTCAGCGGCACTCTCGCCGAGATGGTGGGCAAGGGGGGGCTGGCTTCGGACGTCCAGCTCCGTACCCTCGGGCTGCGCCGGGCCGCCGAGGCCTCGCTGCCGGCGATCTCCCGCGAGACCCGGGTCTGGCTCGACGCCTACGCCCGCGGCGTCAACAGCTACATCCTCGATCCCGGCAACCCGCTGCCGGTCGAGTACACGCCCCTCGAGCTCACCCGGGCCAGCATCCACCCCTGGACCGCCCTCGACAGCCTGACCATCGCCAAGGGGCTCGCCTTCGGCCTCTCGTTCGACCTCGGCGACATCGATCTCACCACCGCCCTGACCGCCTTCCAGACCGCGGGCCCGGCCGGCGGCTTCGACGGCGCCCTCCTGTTCTCGGACGTCTACCGCTTCGCGCCGTTCGATCCCACGCACTCGCTCCCCGCCAGCGGCCCCCTGCCGGGACCCGGCGGTCCGGTAGAGGGGGACAAGCGGTTCTCCTCGCTGCCGGTCTCCCCGCGCACGGCCGGCCTCGCCGCCCGTTACCGCGAGAAGGCCGTACAGGTCCCCCTGCTGCGCGACGCCCTGGAGCGGCGGCAGAGCGGGCGCGGCAGCAACTGGTGGGTGGCCGCCGGCAAGGTCACCGACTCCGGCCGGCCGATCCTCGCCAACGACCCCCATCTCTCGCTCGGCAACCCCGCCACCTTCTACGAGGCCCAGCTCCGCATCACTGGCGGCGGCGGGCCGGCGATGAACGCGTTCGGCGTCACCTTCCCCGGCATCCCCGCCATCGTCCTCGGCTGCAATCCCCGGATCTGCTGGGGCGCCACCACCAACCCGATGGACGTCACCGACGTCTACCAGGAGCGGCTGGTGCTCGACCCCGCCAGCGGCATCCCCACCGCCACGGTCTTCGACGGCAAGCCCGAGCCGCTGGTCGCGATCCCCCAGACGTATCTCGTCAACCAGGTGGGGAACGGCACCGCCGACGACCTCGTGAACGCCGGCATCGGCCCGCTCGACGGCGGCGTCACTCTCGTGGTGCCCCGGCGCAACCGCGGCCCGATCGTGGCGGTCGATCTCTCCGATCCGACGAATCCGATCGCCTTGAGCGTCCAGTACACCGGCTGGGGCGCCACCCGCGAGCTCGACGCCTTCCGGATCTGGAGCCGCGCCGCGAGCCTCGACGAGTTCAGGCAGGGGCTCCAGTTCTTCGACTTCGGCTCGCAGAACTGGGCCTACGCCGACGTCGACGGCAACATCGCCTACTTCACCAGCGGCGAGCTCCCCCTGCGCGAGGACCTCCAGATTCTCGGTGCCCCCGACGGCGGCATCCCCCCGTTCCTGATCCGCGACGGCACCCACACGCTGCGGCACGAGTGGCTCCCAGCGGGTGCCACCCGCGAGCCGGGGCAGGCGATCCCCTACCAGATCCTCCCGTTCGCGGAGATGCCCCAGACCGTCAATCCGATCCGGGGTTACATCGCCAACGCCAACAATGATCCGCTGGGGACGAGCAACGACAACGATCCGCTCGACCAGCGGCGGCATGACGGCGGCATCCTCTATCTCGGCGTCGGCTACGACCGCGGCTACCGGATCGGCCGTATCGGGCGGCTGCTCGAGGGGGAGCTGAAGCGGGACTGCAGCTTCTCGGTGCAGGATTTCGAGCGCTTCCAGGCCAACAACCAGCTCCTGGACGCCGAGGTCCTCACCCCCTACCTCCTGGCCGCCTTCGACAACGCGCGGGCCGCGGGCGCGCCGGCCTCCCTGGCCGTCCTCGCCGCCGATCCCCGGATCGCCGAAGCGGTGGCCCGCCTGCGGGCCTGGGATTTCAGCACGCCGACCGGCATCCAGAAAGGCTGGGACCCGGGCGATCCCCCGGTGGCCAATCCCGCCGCCCTCCCCGCCCCCTCGGCGCAGGAGATCGCGAACAGCGTGGCGGCCACGATCTACTCGGTCTGGCGCGGCCAGGCGGTGACCCGGATCGTCGACGCCGCGCTCCAGCGGCTCGGCCTCGGCGCCTTCGTACCGCCGGGGGACGTGGCGCTCGCCGACCTGCGCTACCTGCTGGACACCTTCCCCGGCAGCCAGGGGAGAGGCGCCTCGGGAGTCGACTTCTTCGCCGTCCCGGGGGCTCCAAGCCCCGAGGCGGCCCGCGACCTCGCGCTCCTCCAGAGCCTCCAGAGCGCGCTCGACCTGCTCGCCGGCGACCCCTTCGCCCCGGCCTTCAACCACTCGGTCAAACAGGACGACTACCGGTGGGGCCGGCTCCACCGCATCGTCTTCGATCACCCGCTGGGCGGCCCCTTCGACATTCCGCCCAGCGGCGGCTTCCCGGATCTCGCGCCCGATCTCCCCGGTCTCGCCCGCGCCGGCGGTTTCGGCACGGTGGACGCCGCCGCGCACGACGTCCGGGCGGCGAGCGCCAACGCCTTCCTGTTCGGCAGCGGTCCGGCCCGGCGCTTCGTGGGCACCCTTCAGCCCTCGGGCCCTGTCTGCGAGGAGGTGATCCCCGGCGGTGAGCGCGCCGGCGTGCCCGACCAGCTCCCGCTCTGGCTGACCAACCACTACCACCCGTGGCTCTACCGCCCGGCGGACGTGATCCGGGGGACGGTTTCAGGAGAGGTGATCGTGCCGTGAGTGGAAGACCGGCCGGTCACAGACCGTCGAGATTGCCGAGCATCGGCACCGAGCCAGGATCTCCGAAGTCCAGGTGGAGATTGCCTTCCGCGCTGCCGCCGTCGTGAGCGGTGTCGCAGGACAGGATGGCGTGTACGTAGACGCAAGGGTCCGCCCGGCCGTCGCCGTCGAAATCTCCCAGGAGGGTAGGATCGCCGGCCTCGCCGAACGGGATGTCGATATCGGTGACACCGTCGTGGTTGGCGTCACAGAGAAAGTGGCCAGCGCGGACGGCGCAGGGGTCCGCCCGGCCATCCCCGTCGATATCCCCGAGCAGAGGAACGTCTCCGGGAGCGCCGAAGGCGAGATCAACCTCCGGCGCTCCACCGTCGTGCGCGGCATCGCAGAGAAAGTGGCCTCCCCGGTAGACGCAAGGATCGGTCCGGCCGTCCCCCTCGACATCGGCCAGGAACGGCAGGTCCCCGGCCTGGCCGAAGCCGACCGTCACGCCGGTCGTGCCGGAATCGTGCTCGGTGTCGCAGAGAAACACGCCGCTCCGGAACACGCAGGGGTCCGCGCGGCCGTCTCCGTCGATGTCACCCAGCAGCCCGATGTCGCCGGCCTTGCCTCCGAAAGGGTGCCGGACTTCGGGTACATCCCCGGTGCGCCCGGTATCGCATTCGAGCTCGGCGTCACGAAACGGAGTGGCATTCCGGAAGAAGCAGACCTCCTCGCCGGGCGAGGCTGAGAACCGGCGCACGTACGCGGCCTCTGGGGAAAACTTCGTCCAGGCGACCGCGAAGGTGCCGTTCCACCCGAAGGCGACAGCCCCATACCCGCCCCCCTTCGTCAATGCCACAGGCTTCCGTACTGGGGGTGCCGTCGGCACGATAGAGCCGGGCCATCGTCGCCCCAGTCACTCCACTTTTCCAGGTGACCACGAGGTTGCCGTGAGGGTCGGCGGCCGCCGCGGGGAACTCCTCGAGGCCGGAAAGACCCTCGCTGATCCGGAATACAGGCCCCAGAGGCACACCGTCCGGGCCGAACCTCTGGCCAAGGATCAGATAGGTGCCGCCGTCCTTTGGATCGGGTTCCTGCCAGACCACCACGAACGAACCTTCGGGCGCCATGGCCACCACCGGATGCGAGTTCCAGGGTCCGCCCACGACCGACCCAACCCTGAATTCGCCGCCTTTCCGAGCCCCGCCGGGAGCGAAGAGCTGGCCCGCAACCTGCGCATCGTTGTACGCGGGATGGGTTTCCCATACAGCGACGAATGCGCCGGTCTCCGCGGCCATCGATACCTGGGGGGAGTTCTGGTCTCCTTGCCGGACCGTGTTTACATGGATCTCGGGGCCCACCGGAAAACCTTGGGGGTCCACGAGCCGGCCAAAAACTCCCACCCCATAGTTCCCCTGATCCGTACTCTCCTGACTCTGACTTTCCCAGACGGCGACGAAGGCGCCACGAGCGTCAATTGCAATTCCCCTCGCAACCCGTGTTGAGGAACCGGGAAGCGCATCGAGCCCGAGCCGTTGAGGTCCTTGGGAGAAACCATAACGGCGCACGGTGGGCCGCCAAGTGGAAAAAGACACCACCAGGTTACCGCTGGAATTGACTGCTATGGGTCCTGGGTAGGCCCTTGCCCCGTTGGGAACGCGCAAAGCCGTCACAGGATCGGAAAGCGGGACGTCCGCCGGTGAGAAGCTCCGAAACAGCTCCTTGTAGAATCCCTGCTGATCCGGGAATGGGTGCTCAATCCACGAGACCGTAGCACCACCGTCGGGCCTTACCGCAACGCCGCTCGCGTGCTGAAAGCCCGTCCGTTCCAGCCAGGCCGGCAAAGGCGGACCCGCGGGGCTCTGACACAGTCCCATCTCGCCGGTCGCCAGCCAAGCGGTCAGGAATATCAGCCCGGCCAGCTTACGTCGGCTGGATCGGAATGTCAGCGAATCATGGGATGCGCGTGGCACTACGGTACCCTCTTGAGTCTCAGCAACCTGGGCGGCATGTCGGATTCTCGAACTGTGTCACCGTAGATCAGCACCTTCGTCCCAGGTCTGCTGCGCTGACAGTGCTCTGGGGATGGTCGCGGGCGAGGTGATCGTGCCTTGAGAGAGCCGCCGCCGCTCAGTCGCTGAAACGGCGAATGAAGATCTGCCAGGGTCCCTGTGCAGTGACGGGCAGAGCGGTACCGGTCCAGGCGAGCACCCATTGGCCGCCTGCCCACGCCGCGGCGGCGCAGGTGATCGCCGGGTAGGCGGTACTGCTGGCGGCGGAAGCGATCTCGAACGAGGGACCCTGGGGTTCTCCGCGACTGGAGAACAGGCGCGCCCTCACCTCTGAGGGAGCGCCCTTCCGCGCCCAGACCAGCAGCACGCGCCCGGCGCCGTCCACCGCAACGGCATAAGGATCGGACTTCCCCTCGGTGGTTGTGATCTCGACAGGCCCCGCCCTGAGCCTGCCGGCGGCATTGAAAATCCGCAATTGGGCATTGGAGCCACCGTCGACTGAATTCACCGTGGACACTACGGCCAGCGTACCGTCCGCACCCAGGCCCGCCACCGCGAACGAGCTGCCTCCCTGCCCTGCCGATGGCACGACAGCGCAGGCCTTCCCCAGCGGCCGGCCGGAGGCGTCGAACCTCTGAGCCATGTACCCATAATCGACGAAGGGGCGGCTCGTCCGCGTTCCCGAAGCCCACAACATCACGAACTCGCCGCTGGGACGGTGTACGGCAAACGCATGGAACACCCTGCCGGCCGTAATGCCGACCGGCGGCGCGAGAGCCTGACCTTCCCTGTCGAGCAATTGAATATTGAGCTGATTCCCAGTGGCCCAGAAGGCAACCGCGCCACCGACCGGCCGCGGGCTCATCTCCATCGCCCCTTGGCCGAGATCGACGGCGGAGGCGTCAGGCAGTCCCGAGGGGGCCAGTTGCTGCATCATGTGCGGCATTCGCCGATTTTCTGATTGCTGCCAGATCGCCTCGAAACCGTCGGCCGTACCCGCGACTCCATTCAAGACGGCATAGGAGTCGATCGATTCCAGCTCGACCGCATCGGGAAACACTCCGTGGCGATCTCCCGAGCGCACCAACAGGCGCGTGCTGGCGAGCCCTTCCGTGAGGCGTGCCCAGGCCACGGCGAAGCTCCCGTTCGGACGGCCCGCCACATAGGGGCAGTAGTAGAAGCCAGTCTCGGGATCTGCTGGTATCTCCTCCTCAAGCGCTTGGGGAAGGCTCTTCGGCGCCCCGGCAGGGCTCTGACAGAATCCTTTCTCGCCAAGCGCCAGCCAAGCGATGAAGAGCAATGCCACGGCAAGCTTGCATCGTCGGGCCCCTAGAGAACCGCTCCCAAATACTCGCACTACGGCACCCTTATCCAGTCCCTCAGATTTGGATCCTTGGCGGATCCCAATTTAAAACGGGTAGGCGGACTGTATCACCGGCGGGAGGTGGTTGGCCGCCGGCGGGTCTGCTCTACAATCACACAGCACCGTCCCAAGGAGGCCTCCCGTGCCCACGCAAGCCCGCTCCGCCTTGCTGTTCGCCGTTCTCCTGATCTCTCTCGCCGCCGGCTCGCTGGCGGCGGATTCCCCGGCCGATTCCCAGGATGTCGATCTCCAGTGGAACGTCCGCATCCCGCTGCGCGACGGCGTCGAGCTGGCGGCCACGGTGTTCAAACCCTCGGGGCAGAAAGAGCCGCTGCCGGTTATCTTCACGCTCACTCCCTACATCGCGGACAGCTATCAGGACCGCGCGATCTACTTCGCCCGCCATGGCTACGTCTATGCGCTGGTCGACGTCCGCGGGCGGGGGAACTCGGGGGGCGTGTTCGATCCCTTCGCCCAGGAGGCGCGGGACGGCTATGACGTCGTCGAGTGGCTCGCGCGCCAGCCGTGGTCCAGCGGCAAGGTGGCGATGTGGGGGGGCTCCTACGCGGGCTACGACCAGTGGGCCACCGCCAAGGAGCGCCCGCCCCACCTCGCCACCATCGTCCCCGCCGCCGCCGTCCGTCCGGGGCTCGACTTCCCGTTCACCAACGGCGTCTTCTTCCCCTACGACATGCAGTGGCTGACCTACACCAGCGGCCGCGCGAAGAACACCCTGATGTTCGGCGAGGGCTCGTTCTGGAACCAGAAGAACCGCGAGATGTACCTCGGTCACCTCCCCTTCCGACAGTTCGACCGCGTCGTGGGGAATCCGAGCCCCGTGTTCCAGAAGTGGGTCTCCCACCCCACCTACGACGATTACTGGAAGGCCATGGGGCCGAGCCCCGAGCAGTTCGCCAGGATCGATCTCCCGATCCTCACCATCACCGGCCACTACGACGGCGACCAGCCCGGCGCGCTCTCCTACTATCGCGAGCACCTGCGGTACGCCCCCCAGGCCGTCCGCGACCGCCACTACCTCATCATCGGCCCCTGGGATCACGCCGGCACCCGCACGCCGAACGCCCAGGTGGGGGGCCTGACCTTCGGCGAGGCCAGCGTCCTCGACCTCAACGGCCTGCACAAGGAGTGGTACGACTGGACGATGAAGGGGGGACCGCGCCCGAAGTTCCTGGAGAAGAAGGTCTCCTACTACGTGGTCGGCCCCGGCGCCGAGGTCTGGAAGCGCGCCGATTCCCTGGAGTCGATCGGCGCCGAACGCCGCACCCTCTATCTGACCTCGGACGGCCTCGGCTCCGACGGCGGCCAGGCCGGGGACGTCTTCCACTCCGGCCACCTCGCGGATGCCAGGCCGGCGGCGGCGGCCGCGCCCGACCGCTTCGTCTACGACCCGCTCGACCTCCGCCCGGGGAAGCTGGAGCTCGAGAGCCAGAGCGACAAGGGCTACATCGTCTCGCAGCTCACCACCCTCGACCTGTTCGGCCAGGGGCTCGTCTACCACAGCGAGCCGTTTCCGGAGGCGGCCGAGGTCTCGGGGCAGGTGAAGCTCGCGCTCTGGATGGCCCTCGACGTCCCCGACACCGACTTCCGGGCCGAGCTCTCCGAGATCCTGCCGGACGGCGGCAGCGTCCTGCTCACCCGGGACGTCCTGCGCGCCCGCTACCGCGACTCGACGGAGAAGGAAACGCTGGTGCCCAGGGGGGAGGCGGTGCGCTACGACTTCGACACCTTCCCCTGGTTCTCCCGCCGGATCTCGAAAGGGAGCCGGCTCCGCCTGGTGGTCACCTGCTCCAACACGGCCGAGCTCGAGAAGAACTACAACTCCGGCGGCGTGGTGGCCGACGAGACCGCGAAGGACGCCCGCACGGCCCACGTGACGCTCTATCACGACGCCGAGCATCCGAGCGCTCTGGAGATTCCGCTCGGCCGCTGAGGCGCGCCGGCCCCGAATGGGGTACCATCTCTTTCAGCGATTCTGCACAATGACCGCGCCGGCGGACCAGGCTCTCTTCGCAGCCCGTCCGCCCGGTTCGCAAGGAGAGCGAGGATGGCTGGAAAATTCGAGCTGAAGAAGGCCAGCGATGGGCAGTACCGCTTCCAACTCAAGGCGAGCAACGGCCAGGTGATCCTGGCGAGCGAGCTCTACACCGAGAAACGGGGCGCGCTCAGCGGCATCGAGTCGGTCCGCCGCAACGCTCCGATCGACGAGCGCTATGAGCGCAAGACCGCCAAGAACGGCGATCCCTACTTCGTCCTCAAGGCCTCCAACGGCCAGGTCGTCGGCCAGAGCGAGACCTACTCCTCCACCGCCGCCATGGAAGGCGGGATCGAGTCGGTGAAGAAGAACGGCCCCGACGGCACGACGGACGACCAGACGGCGGCGTAGGGCCTGCACAGACGGTCGCTGCCGGCTGGAGAGTTCTGCCCTTCGAATCCTCACCCCCTGGCCCCTCTCCACAAAGTGGAGGGGGGAAAATACAACCGCCCCGGCATAACCCCTGCGTTTCGAGCGTGCGCCCTCCCTCTCCACTTCGTGGAGAGGGACCGAGGGTGAGGCCTCGAAGGGCAGGCCGTCCCTACGAATTCAACACTTTGCGGCGAATCGCCTTGCCCTGCCATCCGGGTTTCCTTATCGACTTCCAATACACTGCTTGACGACAATCGATAAATGCCTTATTGTTTTTCGATAAATCAGGAGGCATTGACCATGTCCAAGCCAGCCCCGTCATCCGCCGCTTTGCCCATCGCGCACGTCATGCTGCGAATCCTCATCGTCGTGAACTGGCTGTTCGGCGTCGCGATCGCCGTTCTGCTGCTCGCCATGCCCACCGAGCAATGGATCCTGAGCTCGTTCAAGATTCCTCCTTCGCCGGACGCGGACCGGCTGATCCTGGCCTTGCGCACGATCGCGGTGATCGGCCTCGCCGCGATCCCGGTGAACTACGTCGTCCTCAAACGGCTGCTCGCGATCGTCGAGACGGTTCGCGCGGGCGATCCGTTCGTCGCCGCGAACGCGCACCGTTTGCAGTCGATCGCCCGGGCGCTGCTGGCGCTGCAGCTACTCAGCCTCGTCGTAGGCGCGATCGTCAGGACCGTTTCGACACCGGCGCATCCGCTCCATATGGATGCCGGCTTCTCGATCAACGGCTGGCTCACCGTGCTCTTCACGTTCCTGCTGGCCCGCGTCTTCGCGGAAGGCACGCTCATGCGCGAAGACCTCGAAGGGACCGTGTGACATGGCGATCGCCGTCAAGCTCGACGACCTCCTTCACGATCGGCGGATGACGCTCACCGATCTCGCCGAGCGGATCGGAATGACGCTGGCCAACCTCTCGATCCTCAAGACCGGCAAGGCGCGCGCGATTCGCTTCTCGACGCTCGACGCGATCTGCGAGGCGCTCTCCTGCCAGCCGGGCGACCTTCTCCGGTTCGATCCGGGGCAGGAAAACGCGGGCGACCGGCCGCGGCGGGCCAGCGGAGCGCAAGCCGATGAACGCGCCTTGTGAGCGGCAGACACGAGTCCGCGGGGCAGAGCTGCCGGGCGAATCGCCTGGCACCTCTCCCGGCACCCTTTCTGATGACGGCCCGCTCGCGGCCAGGATGGCCATCGGGACGCGGCCGTCCGAAAGGAGCCGTGCGCCATGCCCCATCGCCGTATCCTCGCGGTCCTCGCCCTGGCCGCCCTGACCTCCCTCTCCCCCGCGCTCGCCCGGACGCGGCCCGCGCGGGCGGAGCGGACCGCCGCCGGCGTCAGCCTCCTCGACCTCCTCCTCGACCGGCTCGGTCAGATCCGGGACAAGGTTCTCGCTGGAGACACGACCGACATCGGATCGAGCCTCGATCCGGACGGCGCTCAGAACGACAGCGGATCGAGCCTCGAACCGGACGGCGCGAGATAGCAGCCGGGCTCCGGGCCGGACGAGGCGGCTCCGACCCGGATTTCTCGTGCCTGCCCCGTTTCGGCGGCTTCAGGAGACTTCTATATGTAGACGAGAAACGGAGAATCGAGCTTGGAGCACGATCACCTGAAAGGGGCCGCCCTGGAACGCCTTCTGGCCCAGGACCGTACCGAAGACGAGAACCGCAGCCTGCTTCACCTGATCGCCGTCTGCCCGGAATGCCGCAAGGCCGGCGGCTATCTCCTCGATCTCCACCGGACCGGTGCCCTGCCGCCGCTGTTCGGACCGGTGGACGTGGCCCTCGCCCGCTCCCGGGCCGATGCACCGAGCCTCTGGAAGATCCTCGCACGCCATCCTCACGAGCGCCGTCTCGGTCTCGCTCGCGCCACCCGGCGCTTCGCGAGTTGGGGGCTTTGTGAGCTGCTCTGCCGGGAGAGCCGAAAGGCCGCTATGGACGATCCAGCCCAGGCGATCGAGTTGGCGGAGCTCACCGTGCTGATCGCCGACTCCCTAGAAGAAGGCTCGCCTTTTGAGGCAGGCTGGATTTACCAGCTCCGCGCCTTCGCCTGGGCTCACCTCGGAAACGCCCGTCGAGTCAGTGGAGACGTTCGGGGATCGGACGAGGCCTTCTCCATGTCCGATCCATGGTGGGAGGCAGGGGACGAGGCCGCAGGAGATGCTCTCGGATATGGGCCCGATATCCTCGCCCTAAAGGCGCCGCTTCGCAGTGATCAGCGCCGTTTCCCCGAGGCTCTCACGTTGCTCGACCGCGCCCTCGCCGGGTATCTCCAAGGTGATCCCGAGCACCGCGACCGGCATCTGGCGGGACGGGTTCTCGTCAAGAAGGCTTACGTCCTCACTCAGATGGGAGAACCCGAGCGGTCGATCCTCACCCTCCGGAAAGCCGAGGAACTCGTGGACCCCGGCCGCGATCCCCGCCTGCTCCTCTGTCTCCGGCACAACCTGCTGGACAATCTGGCATCGGCCGGACGTTTCGCGGAAGCGCGGGAGTTGCTGCCCGAGGTGGAGGCGCTCTGCCGGTCGGCGGGGAGCCGTCTCGACGAGATCCGCCTCCGCTGGGTGGCCGGCCGGATCGCCTCCGGTCTCGGTGACCGGACCGCGGCCCGGCAGGCCTTCGACGGCGCGCGGCGGGAGTTCGCCGCCCGGGGGATGGCCTACGACGCGGCGCTGGTCTCCCTGGAGCTCGCCGTCCTCCTGATCGAGAACGGGGAGACGGC
>Ga0070665_100001389_pt1 | contig 28507 bp, 26 predicted proteins | sample KBSS13metaG_FD_65862 | JGI IMG/M metagenome (GOLD analysis project Ga0070665, IMG submission 65862) | Switchgrass rhizosphere microbial communities from Kellogg Biological Station, Michigan, USA - KBS S1-3 metaG | ecosystem: Host-associated > Plants > Roots > Rhizosphere > Soil ... | reverse complement strand
GTTGGGTTATGCCGCGCTTTCGGTGCTAAGCGGCATGTTCCCGCCCGGCCAGGAGCTGCAATACAAGGGCGTCGAGGAATCCGGCACGCCGCTGGGCATCTGGCGGCTGACGCCCCGCTCCGATGTCAGCGAGCAGCTGTCAGGCCGGTTCGTGATGACGCAATTCCCGCTGCTGTCTTTTCCGTCTCGCGCGGAACTGGAAGCGCAACTGGCGGTCACGACGGAGCGCTATGCGGTTGAGCGGCTGGAGCGCAGCCTGGCCCGCCGCGCCCAGGTCGGCGATGGCCCGAATGGCGACTTTCATTTTACCGTCTGGCAGATCGGCGAGGGCTTTTTGGTCTCCACGCCGGCGGAATGCTACAGCCAGTTCCAGATGGACCTGCGGCGCCAGTTCGCCGACACCACGGTGGCGGTCATCAATCTGTCGGACGGCACCACCACCTACCTGCCCTTGCCGGAAAGCTTCGGCCGCGACGTCTATCAGGCGCGGATCGCCTTCTACCAGCCGGATGCCCTGGCGCGTGTCACCGCGATGGCAGGCGAGACGATCTGCGACCTGCAATAGGTTTTACGTCTGGGGTGCCGCGCTTTCCTGGCGCTTCATTGCCCTGTCCGTTGCCAGCACGATCAGTGCCGCGAACAATTGCGCGGCGGCCAGCGCCGCCATGGCGGCTCCATAGCCATTCGTGTGCGCCTTGAGGAAACCGACGATGGTCGGCCCGAGAAAGCCGCCAAAGGTGCCGATGGTGTTGACCAGCGCCAGCCCGCCCGCCCCCGCGGGACCGCGCGAGAAGGATGACACCAGGCTCTGGGACGGCCCGATGCCGGAAAGCCCTCCGGCCATCGCCAGGCAGAGGGCGACAAGAACGATCAGATAATTTCCGGCGCAAGCCGCGACCGTCAGCGCCGCCGCGGCCCACAGCATGGTGAGCGCGGTGTGCCAGAGCCGCTCGCCCCGCGTGTCGCTGAACCGCGCCCAGGCCACCATGGCGACCATGCTGACCAGATAAGGCACCGCGGCGACAAAGCCGGTGGCGCGATTGGAAAAGCCCATCGCTTGGATGATCTGGGGCAGCCACAGATTGATGCCATACAGCGCGATGGCAGATCCCAGACCGGCAAAGCCCAGAAGGATCAGGTATGGATTGCAAAGCGCCTGCCCGATATTACGCTCCGGCGGCGGCGTATCGCCGGCCAGCCCCGCCGCGATCTCCCGTCTTTGCGCGCCACTGAGCCAGCGAGCCTGGGCCGGCCCGTCCGGCAGGACCGCGAGCGTCACAAAGGCGAGCAGCGCGGCGGGCAGGCCCTGGATCAGGAACAACCATTGCCAGCCATGCAGATGGCCGATGCCCTCCATCCCCAGGATCAGGCCAGACAGTGGCCCGCTGACAATCCCGGCGATGGGAATGGCGGTGCAAAAAGTCGCGATGAAGCGGCCGCGATAGGCTTCCGGAAACCACAGGGTGAGATAGAAGATCATGCTGGGCGTGAAGCCGCTTTCCGCCATGCCCAGCAGAAAGCGCAGCAGATAGAAGCTGTGCGCGCCCTGCATGAAGGCGTTGGCGGCCGAGACCAGACCCCAGGCCAGCATGACGCAGAAGATCACCCGCCGCGCGCCGGCACGCGCCAGCAGGATGGCCGTGGGAATCTGGAAGGTGACGTAACCCAGAAAGAAGATGCCTGCGCCCAGGCCGTACACGGCGGGAGAAAAGCCCAGATCGCGGTTCATGGTCAGGGCCGCGAAGCCGACATTCGACCGGTCGATGAAGCCGACGACATACAGCAGGGTTATGAACGGGATCAGCCGCCACGCGCATTTCGTGAAGACGGTCTCAGCCACGAAAGCTCCCGTTCAGGTCACGTCATTCCCGTTACAGATCCAGAACGCTGAAGGCGAATATGGCGGTGACGGCCGGAAAGAGAAAGACGGCACCGTACACCGCGGACACCAGGAAGAATTTCGCAATCGTCCATCCCCAGCTCTGCCGGTAGAAACGCCGCATGGCCAGGATGAGATAGAGCCAGATCGCGCCAAGCGTGGCGAGCAGCATCAGCCCGCGATCCAGGAATTGGGCCAGGCCGATCCCGATCAGGATGGTTGCGAACATGAAGCTGTGAATGTTCAGCGAAAAAACCAGGTGATCGACAAAGAGAAAATTCTTTCTTTGCCGCCAGTAGAACAGCGCCAGAACCGCCGCGAAGCCAGGCAGCAGAATGAAGAGAATGCGGGGGAGCCAATCGGTCAACGGCTTGTTGATGGCGGCAGGCTCGCTGATCAGGGTTTCCACCACCCCGATCAGGCGTCGGCTGTTGTCCGGATTGGCGGCCTTGGCCAGCTTGGCCCTGTCGCGATCGAGGGCCTGCTTCACACCCGCCGGCAACTCGGGCCTTGCCGTCATCGCAGGGGTGAAGAAGTGCAGCTTCCAGTCCAGATTGCCGATCGCCGTTCCAAGCGCGTCTGGCTCGTCCGATGCGGCAGGCTCGCCGGGGCCGGCGTGGTGGGCGGTCGGCGACCGCGCCTCCAGTTGGAAAATCGCGATGTTGGTGATGGACAGAAACAGGAAGAAAATCAGCGAGACGAAAAGGTATAGCCGTATCGGCGGCACATAGCGCTGGGTCCGGCCTTCGCGGAAAGCCACAGGCAGCTCGCCCGGTTGCAGAAAGAGCGCTCGGATGGTGCGCAGAACGCGGCTGTCGAAACTGGCGATATCCGTGAGCAGGTCGTGAAGAAGGTGCAGGACGGACCGCCGATTGGTATCCACGGCCTGGCCGCATTGGCCGCAATAATTGCCCAGCACGGGCGCCGCGCAATTGCCGCACGGCACAATCCGGCTGCCGCGTTCAAGCGCGGCCTCGACCGCCAGCTCCATCGCCGCAGCGCCGCCCGTTCCCAGCCCAGCGTCCGTGTCCCCCATTCCTGGAGATTATGCAGCAGATTCAAGAATGCCAAGCGCCGCCGGGCCTTCCGTTTGACCCTCATCCAAGGCAGCATCCGGTCCATTGAGGGAATGGCCGGGGCATCATGACAGGCGAAATTTTTCGCTATCGTGCCTTCATCTCCTATCGCCATATCGACCGCGACCGGCGCTGGGCGCGCTGGCTGGTCGAGCGGCTGGAGACGTTCCGCACGCCCAGGGCGCTGGTGCGGGCCGGCGCGCCGCTGCATATCGGCCGGCTGTTCCGCGACGATGACGAAATTCCCGCTTCCAGCGATCTCGGCCATCAGATCGAGGACTGTCTCACCGCCAGCCAGTTCCTGATCGTGGTCTGTTCGCCCGACACGCCGGGGTCGCAATGGGTACGCCGGGAGATCGAATTCTTCCGCAAGCTGGGACGCGGCGATCACATCCTGGCCCTGCTGGTGGACGGCGAGCCGGCCCAGTCCTTTCCGCCGGAATTGCTGCATGCCTTCGGCGGCGACATCGAACCCATCGCCGCCGATGTCCGGCCCCGCCATGACGAACGCGCCGCTGCGACCGAGCGGCGCGCTTTGCTCCGGATCGCGGCGGGCCTTCTGGGCGTGGGCTATGACGATCTGGCGCGGCGCGAGCGTCAGCGCCGAATACGTCGGCAGCGCATCCAGGGGGCGTTGGCCGCCGCGGTGCTGCTGCTCGCCGCCGGATCGCTGTTCGCATGGTGGGACTATAACCGGGTGAAGGTGGACTATTACGCCACCATCGGCACGCGCTGGGGCCAGCCTTTCGGCATTGGCGCGCTGGATGCGGGCTCCGCGGGCCATCGCGCCGTAAGTTACGCCCTGTCGCGTCAGCGCGGCCATCTCATCGCCATGAAGCGGGTCAATGGCTCCGGCGCGGCGGTCGCCTTTCTGGGAGACGAGGTAGACAGCGAGCCCCAGGAAGCCGGCGTCGCCGAAATCCGCATTCCCTTTCCCGCCGACCGGCCCGCCGAGCTGGACTATTACGACGCGGCCGGCCGGCTGCTGCGCACCGAAAAATTCACCTGGCTGGCGGAAAATTCCGCCAGCGTCTCGCTCACCGACGCCAATGGCGCCGCCCAGGCGGTCGCCGCCGCCAAATTGTCCCTGTCGATGGGCGCGGATAACGGTACCCATTCCCAGGTCGCGCAGTATGGCTTGCGCTTCGATTCCGGCGGGCTGCTGCTTAGGCGGCTTTATCTGTCGGTCTGGGGCGTGCCGGTCGCCGACGCGGCAGGCAGTTTCGGGCGAGCCTACAGCTACACGCCTGGCGGCCAGATCGCCTCCTATCATGGGCTGGACGAAAGCAGCGCCATGCTGCCGGACCGCTCCGGCCTGGCGGCGATCGTTCGCAACTACGATGCCGCCGAGCAGCTGACGGCAATGGAATGGCGTAACGCGCAAGGCGCTCTCACCCTCAATGGCCATGGCTATGCCAGGCTCACAATTGTCCGTGACGTCAACGGCAACGCGCTTCGGACCAGCTATTTCGGCATGGACAGCCGCCCGGTGCTGCGCAGCGACAATGGCCATGCTGTTTTGGTCGAACGGTATGACGCCAAAGGCAATGTCGCGGCCTACAGCCTTCTCGGAGAGAATGGCGAGCCGGTCCTGGCCAAGATCGCCGGCAATGCAGGCGCAATCAATGTCTCGGACGCCCAAGGGCGGGTGACCGACCAGCGCTATGTCGGCCGGGACGGGCGGCTATTGCTCACCCGGGACGGTGGCTTCGCCCGCATCGTCACTCATTATGGCCTGGCGGGCGAAATTCTTGGTCTCGATTACTTCGGTACCGACGGCAAGCCCATCCTGGAGAAGCAGACCGGTGTTGCCCATGTGCGGCGGCGCGTCGACAGCCATGGCCGCATCACCGAGGAATCCTATTCCGGCACCGATGGCTCGCCCGCTTTCGCCAAAAATGTAGGCGCGGCGCGCGCCACCGGGCGTTACGACACTCGCGGCCAGCTGGTGGAAAAGCGCTATTACGGCGTCGACGACAAGCCCGTCGCTGCCAGCGACACCGCGGCAGCGGTGCTGCGTTGGCGCTATGACGATCACGGCAACCTGATATGGGAAGGCGCCTTCGGCACGGACGGCAAGCCGGTGCTGAACAAAAAAACGGGCGCCGCGGCCGTCACCTACGCCCACGACGAACGGGGCAATCTGATCTCCCAGGAATATGCGGGGCTGGACGGCCGGCTGATCCTCAACCGACAAGGCGTGGCAGGCACGACTGGAAAATATGACGCGCGGAGCAATCTGATCGAACAGACCACCTTCGGTCTCGACCGCATGCCCAAGGAGGCCAGCAACGGCGTGGCGCGCCAGGCAGCAATCTATGACGCACGCGGGAATCTGAAGACGATACGTTTCTACGACGCCGCCGGCCGGCCGGCCCGCACCAAAGATAGCGGCATCTCCGGCATGAGCGGCACCGTGGATGCCAGGGGGCATGAGCTGTCAACCACCTATCTCGGTCCGGACGGCAAACCGGCACTCTTCCTGCCGGCCCGCATCGCCACCGAGAAGCGCGTCTTCGATGAGCGCGGCAACATTATCGAATATGACTTCTTCGGGATTGACGGCAAGCCGGCGGTGTTCGAGACCCAGGGCTGCGCCCGCGAAACCATCCGTTTTGATGAGCGCAACAACCCGGTCCAGTACGATTGCTTCGGCGTCGACGGCAAACCCGCGCTGCGGCGGGAAACCGGCGCCGCCCGCGCCGTGGATATCTACAACGATCGCGGCGAAGTGATCGAGGAACGTCTGTCCGGATTGGACGGCAAGCCGATGAACGGCCGGTTGGGCTACGCCTATCAGATTTCCCGGCGCGATGCCCGCGGCAATATCATCGAGCTGCGCACGCTGGATGCGGGCGGCAAGCCGGTGCTGGCGACGGATACCGGCTATTATCGCGCGGTGGCGGTCTTCAACGCCCGCAATCTCAGGGTGGACGAGCGCTATTACGATACGGAGGGCAAACCGGTCCTGTCCCGCAACAAGGGCGTGGCGCGGCAGGTGCAGCTGTATGACCAGCGCGACGACATGGTCTATCAGCTTTATTTCGGCACCGACGGCAAGCCGATCAAGATCAAGCGCGCCGGCTATGGCCTGCATGTGCATTACGATGCCGTGGGCCGGCCGGTGTTGGGCGATGAGATGAACGATTCGGCCGAGGTCGCGCGGCTGGCGGCATCGGTGCCGTAAAGCGTGACGGTTAGCGCGCCGGCAGTCTCTTGGCGACAATCTTGGCCAGGATTTCCGCCTGGGGCCGGCGCGTGGCCTTGTCGCCAAATTGCGCGACGGAAATGCCGAAGCTCATGCCGTTCTTGCGCGCCGCCACCCCATCGCCCCACCACAGCGCGTCGTCGGCGCCGACCTGAACCGGAACGGGCTTGGAGTCGATGCCGTGCTCCTGAAAGGCCCTCTGGAAATCGTCCAAAAACTTGCGGGCGTCATCCGGACCGCCCGGCCAGTTCATGACGCTGAGAACGACAAATCCCCGCCCGCCGAGCCGCTGGTTTGGGTCCGGCTCGACACCGGCGGCCAGGGGCGCGGCCCAGATGCAGGTCGTGGAATGGGCGCCCTGGTTGGTAATTCCATTGTCGAAGGGTTGCCCGGTTTGCACGCCTTTGCCGACCACCGCCGAGACTTCGTCCGGGGTGAGCAGCGCACAGGCATCGATCGCGGCCGGCTGGGGCGCGTCGGCGGCAAGAACCTCCGGCGAACCCCGAACAATCGCAGCGCTCACTGCGGCCAGCAGAACCCAGCCGCGCATGATTCGCCCCGGCCGGTAGTCAGGGCCATGGGGGCCAAGGCGACAAGCGCGATCATCGGCATCGACCACTGCGAGAACTCCGGGAAACCTGTTTTGCGAGGTTATCCCAAATCCGCTTCCACACTCCAGCCGGCGTCTTCTTCCGCAAGGGTTTAACCTTGTCCAGATTTTGAGACTAATATGGAACTGTGCCGGTCCTATAAAACGCAAAAGGCCCATGAACCCTTCCGACAGCGGCGTCAAAACCCTCTATCTGGTTCCAGACAGACATTGCGGCCCCTGCACCTCTTGCTGCAAGGACCTGACGATCGATTCAGACGAGTTGAAGAAGCCGCCCGGCGTGCTTTGCACCCATTGCGTGCAAGCAAAAGGGTGTGGGATTTATGAAACGCGTCCCGAGGTATGCCGTGGCTGGTTCTGCGGCTGGCGGCAGATGCGCAACCTGGACGACAGCTGGAGGCCCGATCTCTGCGAAATTCTCGTCACGCCTGCCGCCGACGAAAATGTTCCTGCCGGTTATCCGCGCGAGGGGCTGACCTTTGAACTGACCGGATCGCTGGACAGGCTGACATGGCCCCCCTTTCTGCAGGCGCTCGAAGTCCTGGTCGAAAATAGCATCCCCGTCTTTCTGTCGGTCCGCGGCGCGCCCGGTTATGTCTCCGGGAACATCTTTCTCAATGACAAACTGGCCGGCGCGATCGCGGCGCGGGACCGGGGAACCATGATCGAAAGGCTCCGCGGCGCTTTGCAAGCCTGCGTCGATCTCCCCAAAAAGAAGATTGAATTCGGCGGCCCCGAGAAAGCGTGACGGCAAATTAACGGCACGGCCAGAACAGGCTCACCCTGGCGGGATAGTCTGTCAGGCGGAGCGCCGGGATCTAGCTGTGTTATCTATTGTTTTTGCTGCGGGCCTGTTCGTCGCCGGCCCGCCTGTTCGCGATCGCCGCATGGAGATGCCAGCCCCTCCTCCGCGGTGCATAAACGGCGTCAACGGGGAGTGCAGCGCCCCTTTCTGGGGAAGACCCGGGCCTACGCCCCCCGTCCGCGATTGCCCCGAAGGCTATGCGATGGGCACTGTCAGGCCTGGTGTTCGCTACTGCGTCCCCGATCGGGTCATCGGACAATAAGCCCACAAGCGGCCGGCGCCCCTCAATGCGTTGCAGCCCCCGCCAGCCAGGCGGCCAGTTGCGCCTTCCACAGCGCGGCCTGGCCGGTAGTACCATGGCCGCGGGTCGTCGCGCTGGCGGGGATCAGATAGAGACTGCCGTGCGCAAGCCGCGCCATCAGTTTTTCCATCAATCCGGTTTCATGGGGGTTGCGCTCGTCGTCGGCGGAGTTGACCGCCAACACCCGCGCCTTGATGCGTTCCAGTCCCGGTTCGGGATTGTAATCGCGCGAGGCGTCGAACTGATAGATGGTGTCGTTGGCGTCGCGGCCAGGCCCATCCGCCAGCATGCCGTCCACCAGCTTGTCGGCCTCCGCATGGGTGCCGGCGCGCGCCTGCAGGCTCAAAGTGCCACCGCTGGTGGCGGCCGAGAACATGGCATTGGCATATTTCAGGGATGGCGGCTGCTGGGTGTAGTTGCCGTCCTGAAAGGCGGGGTCGCCCTTGATGGTCTCGATCATCAGCCGGCGCATCATCCAGTTGCGCGCGGCCATGGCGGCGGGGGTACTGGCCAGCGGCACCAGCCCGTCCATGAAATCGGGATAGGCCTCACCCCAAGCCCAAGTGAGCATGCCGCCCATGGAATTGCCCGTAACCAACGCCAGATGGCGCACGCCCAGATGTTCGGTCAAGAGGCGGTACTGGGCCGCGATCATGTCCTCATAGGTGTAGCGGGGGAATTTCATGCGCAGGCCCTCCGAGGGCCTGGTGGATTTTCCCGCGCCGATGCAGTCCGGCAGGATGATGAAATGACGGGCCGCATCCAGAGGCTGGCCGGGGCCGAACAGCTCGCCGCCGAAGGCGGGGTTGAGCATGCCGGCGCCCGTGCCGGAAGTGCCGTGCAGCACCAGCACGGCGGGATTTTTGGGATCCCCCAAAGTGACGTAATGCTGCTTCAGTTCGGGCAGCCGTTCGCCGGTGTGGAAACGGAAATCATGGATGAGGAAGTCGCCGTCATGACGGGCCGGCGTATCCGCGGCGGATGTGGCCAGCGCGGCCGCGAACAGAGCCGATGTCAGAAACGCCATGCGGGTCTCCTTTTGGTGGTGTCGCGTGCGCCTTCAGGCTAGCAGAAAGTTGGCGTCTGCGCCCTTGCTCTAGTAGCCGCCCCTCCCGCCATAATAGGGCGGCGGCACGATTTCCGGCAGGAATTCCGGCTTGACGGCCACAAGGCGGAACACCGCTTCGGCAATGGGCGTGATCTGGCTCGGGTCGGGGTCTAGCAGCACATACTGAAGGCGCCCCTGCTCCTTCGGATAATGGGCCAACGCCCCGATGCGTTTGAGCAGCGCGCGCCACTGGCCTTCGAAATCCGGGGCGGCCGGGACGGCGTCGGGAAGAACGACTTTCATCAGTAGCCGCATCGCCTCAACCATCCATCCGGTTGAAGAACGAGCGGGTGAGCGCCTCGGCCGCGCCGGGATCGTCCAGGGCTTTACGCAATTCCGCCACCAGTTCGGGCAGACGGTTGGCTGCTTGCGCAGCGGGATCGCCGCCCGCGCCAGCCAACGCACCGGTCACCATGCCGCGCCACTCCGGCGAAACAAGCAGCTGCTCGTGCAGCCCCACCCATAAAAGGTCCAGCCACATCGATGGGCTGTAGGACAGATTGAGCGACCAGCTCGGTTCTCCTGCCCCGGTGTGATGCACCGTGCCGCGCGGCACATACAGCAAGGTACCGGGTTTCAGATCGACGGTACGCTCCGGCGGCCGCTGTGCCCTCTCCAGCAAGGGCGCGAGCGCGGGCGTGATGGCGGTCGAGCCCAGGGTGTAGCTGTCAGGAGTGACAGGCACCATCGGCGTCTCGCCCACCTGCCAGCGCTTGGCGCCGGTGAGCTGAATGGTGAAGTTCTCATTCTTGTCGAAATGCGGCACCGCCCCGCCCCCGGCCGGCGTGTAAAACAGGCTGGCGAGCACTTTGCGGCGCGGCGCACCGAGAAAATCCGCCAGGACGTCGGTCAGCGCGGGCAACGGGACATTGACGAAATAGAGCGTGGCACCGATGTCCTGGAATTGCGCCGCGTTGGTGGGATTGATGGGAAAGACGCTGTGCGCAACGAAATTATTGGCCAGCCAGGCCTGAGAGCCTTCCCGCGCCAGGCCCGCCAGCCGCGCCGGATCGAGCGGGCCGATGGTCTCGCGGACGAACGCCAGATCATCCGCCGCCAGTGGCAGCAGCGCCACGCGCGCCTGCCAGTGCTCGGCGAAGAACCGCTCCGCGCCGATGGGCGCCAGCAGACGGCGCATGTCCAGGCGATCAGTCATGACGGCAGGGTCACACAGAACCTGCGGTTCTCATAGCCGGTACTAGTGTCGTGGTTTCGAAATTCGCCCGGAGCCCGATATGGAGATCGTGCGAATTTCGGAATTGGGACACTAGACGCCTCTACATGCTGACGCGGACGCCCAGCCGGATTTCACGGCCCAGAAGGTCGTAAGCCGTGACCGAATGGGTGGGACCGCCGTTCGACTGAATGCCGTCCTGCGTGCCCGGCTTCATTTGCGGCGGGATATCCAGAACATTGTCGATCGCGGTATAGATCTGCATCGTGTCGCTCACGTCATAGGAGGCGCGCAGATCCAGATAGGCGGTCGGATCGACCTGGAAGACGCTGTCCGGGACGGTCCAGCGGGTCGCCGCGGTCGCCATATTGCCGGTGTTCCAGGTGTTGTTGAGGATGGCGCTGCCCAGGAAGCGAACCTGGGCCGTGACGGAGTATGGACCGGTCTTGTAGGTCGAGGAGAGCGAGGCTTTCCATTTCGGCGCGCCCGCTGTTTGCGGTGGGGCGCCCGCACCCAGCACACCGGCATAATCGTCGATCGGCGAGCCGGGCGAGGCGATGGTGATCTCGTCCGTATAGTTGGCGCCCAGGTTGGTGCTCCACTCCCCGCCCCATAGCTCCGTCGTATAGCTGGCCGAGATGTCCATGCCCGAGGTCCGGATCGCATTGATGTTGATCGGAACGCGGTTGATGATGCTCAGTGCCCCGCCCGCCCCGCCGAACACCAGCGCCGAGCACAGCGGATCGTTGATGTTCACCGTGCAGGTGCTGAGGATCAGGTTCTGGCTAACCGTGTTGATCTGCCCCGTCATGCTGATGTTGTACCAGTCCACCGAGAAGCTGGTTCCCGGGAGGAACGTCGGCGTCAGGATGATGCCGCCCGTGATGGTACGCGCAACCTCGGGCGCCAGGGTGGGATTGCCCAGCACATTGTTGATGATGGACGCGGTCTTGCCGGTCTTAGGATCAATGGCGCTGCCGGTATTCACGTTGGCCGGCGCGAACAGGTCCTGCACCGTGGGTGCGCGGATGTCCACCGACCAGGAAGCGCGCAGCCTGATGTCGTCATTGAGTTGGGTGATCGCGCCTAGTTTCCAGGTCTGGACCAGGCCCGAGGTGGAATAGTCGGTCATGCGCCCGGCGGCATTGAAGTCCAGAGACTGTACGAAGCTGTCTTTCAGTACCGGAGCATTGATTTCCAGGAAGCCCTCCCGGACATTGATGTTCGAAGCGGGGAAGTTGGCGTAGTTGGCCACCGAATAGCCGCCATTGTCGCCCGTCGTGGTTGCGCGGTTCCGGCCGTCTTCCTTGCGGTAATGAAAACCGAACGAGACCGCGATATTGCCGGCAGGCAGGCCCCAGGGCAGCTTGCCCTGCATGGAGGCTTCGAACACGTCCATGTTCATGGTCATGTTCTCGAAGTCCTGGTTGTTTCCCGTCGCATAGCGGATGCCGTCCGCGCTCGCCACGCCTTCGCCGAAGGAGTTGATGGGAATGCAGCCCGGTGCCGCCGTCACCTTGCCGACCACCACGGCCGCCTGGCCGGGAAGCGACTGGCGGCAAACCACGCTGCCGATGGCCAGATTGGAAGTGCCGCGGTTGGCGGCCGTGACGACGACCGCATCCTGGGCGGCCGTCAGGTTGGCGATGACCGGCACGCCGGTGACGCGAACCCAGAAGCGCGTCTGGGAATGGGAATAATAGGTGTTCCAGAGCCAGTCGTCGCCGAGCGAGCCGTCCAGGGTGAAGACGGCGCGCATCATCTGGCGGCGGTTGTAGGTCGTGGCCGGCGCCAGCGCACCAGCGGACATCCTGGTATAGTTGTCCTTGGTGACGGCGTTGTTGTTGAAGTTGTTGCCGTTCAGGGTGCCCATGGTGAAGGACGGGATACCACCGGCGAGCATAGCGGCCGAGACGGAGGGCGGCAGGAACGCATTGTCCGCCCTGACCGTCATGCTGAGATTCTGGAAGGACTGGGCATCACCCTTGCCGGTGAAATAGCCGTAATTCACCTGCACCGAAGCCTTGATCGTATCGGTCAGCTTGTAGGAGCCGTCCGCGAACAGGGCGTAAGTGGTGTTCGGATTTCCCAGGGTCTGCCAAGGCGCCTCGCTGTCCCGGTCGGTCAAGGTGCCGCCATTGGAAAGTGCACTGCCAGTGAGATTGCCGAAATTGATCATCTCCGGCACGCCGGCGCCGACAAAGCGGATGCCCCGCAACGCATTGGGGGCCGCAAGCGCGGTGACGCCATTGACGCCGACCGTGCCGGTACCGGCGGGGCTGGCCGTGATGATGCCGCCCTGGGTTGAATTCTGCAGGCCGACATGGTCAGCAAGGACGAATTGGGTATTGGTGGCGCTCGCGGTGGCGGCCGTGAAGGCCGGGTTCGAGACCAGATAGGTGCCGCGATACCATTTCTGCTCGATCAGCAGGGCCGTATCGGGACGATAATTGTACTCGGCCGCGAACTCGATATGCCCGCGATCGCCGTCGAAGTTCGTGCCCCAGAAAGCATTGCCGGACAGCGAGCGCACGCCACTCGACGTGTCGCCGCCCTGGATCCGTCCCTTGAAACCGGTAAAGTTCTTGTCGATCACGAAGTTGACCACACCGGCAACCGCGTCGGAGCCCCAGGCGGCCGAAGCGCCGCCAGTCACCACGTCCACGCGCTGGATTACAGCCTGGGGCAAGGTGGTGATGTCTACGCCACCGGTCAGGTTGGAGTTCACGACGCGCTGGCCGTCGAACAGGACCAGGGTGCGGTTGATGCCTAGATTGCGCAAGTTCAGCAGGTTGGCGCCCGCCGTGCCGGGAGAAGCCGCGCCCTGCGAGGCGCCGAAGGAAGCAGGAGGGGAGTAGACCTGGGGGAGCTGGCGCACATCGTCGGTGATGTTGGCGTAGGCGTTGCTGTCCAGCTTTTCGAGATCCACCACCGTGACGGGGGTCGGGGCTTCATAACCGCTGATGGTGATGCGCGAACCGCTGACCGTGACCGATTCCACATTATTTTCAGTTGGGGCTGGTGCCGGCTGCGCGTGCACGCCATGGCTGAACAGGGTGAACATGGCTGATGCCGAGCAGCCAAGCATAAGCTTCTGCACAAGGTTATTCATGCAATCCCCCTAGGTGTTATGTTTTGTTGTTCTGCTATTCCCCCGAAAGAGCGATCTGACGCGCCGCCCACTATTCAACTAGTCTTGGCGCGTGATTAAACAAAGTCAACATATCCAAGGCGATCTGCACCGCTTAGTGCTTCCGCCGCAACAAGGCGCAACATTGCGCTTCAGTTGTGCTGCGGTGCAGAACACGGCCAAAGCACCAAACGGGGAAAGGCACAAGCTTGGCGGGTCTCGATAGCCGCATCCTGCTCACCGAAGCGGTGCGCCTGCACCAGGCCGGCCAGCTCGATCAGGCTGCCGCGCTTTATCGCAAGGTCCTGACCGTCCAACCAAATAATGCTGACGCCCTGCATCTCTTGGGCATGATTGCCCTGCAGCAAGACCAGGCCCGGACCGCCGCGGAGCTGATTGGCAAAGCCATCGCCGTTAACGATCGCTTCGCGCCCTATCATTCCCATCACGCCCTCGCCCTGCAGAACCTGGGCGACATGGAGGGCGCGGTCGCCGGCTATCGCCGGGCCATTGCTTTGAACCCGGACGATGCCGACAGCTACAACAATATGGGTAACGCGCTGGCGGCGCTGGGCAGGACGGAGAATGCGGTGGCTGCTTTCCGCCGGGCGCTGGCCCTTCAGCCCGGCAATGCGGTGGTGCACAACAATCTGGGCACTGCGCAAGGAAACATGGGACTGCAGAATGAAGCCGAACTGAATTTTCGAAAAGCCGCCGAGCTTCAGCCTGGATTTGCCGGCGCGATCATCAATCTAGGCAATCTCTATCGCGACAAGGACGATTTGCCTGGCGCCGAACGCTGCTATCGCCGCGCCCTCGGCCTGGCGCCACGCGACGCGGCTGCCCATTGCGGCCTGGGTTTGACCTTGTGGCAACTGGGCCGCCACGACGAAGCTTTGGCGAGTTATCGGGCGGCTCTGGCGGTCGATCCCGTCCACCCCGAAACCCTGTTCAATTTTTCGATTGCACGGTCCAAGGACGGTGCCCTGGAAGAGGCAGAAGCCCTGGCCGCCCGCGCGCTGGCGCCGCGTCCTGGCGATACCGGCATCCTCAACCATCTTGCCTCGGTACGGCTGGCGCGCGGCGACGGCGCCGGCGCGATGGAGATGATCGGCCGGTCACTGGCCGTCCAGGAAACGCCCCGGGCCAAAAAACTGTTTGTCGACCTGATGCGCCGCTTTGACTGGAGCGGTGATGACGACACGAGGGCCATCATGGTGCGCGCCGTCACCGAACCCTGGGACAGGCCCGGCGTCCTCGCCAAGGCCTGCGCCAGACTGATCCGTTCCCATCCCGCGATCGGCCCGTTGGTAATGGCTGCCGATGCGGCATGGCCGCAACAGCTTTCCGTCATGCAACTCCTGGGCGATGCCGGCTTCACGCCGCTGGCGGACGATGCGCTGCTCCTGGCCCTTCTGACCTCGGCGCCCAACGCCGACATTGCCCTGGAACGCTTCCTGACCATGCTGCGCGGGGCGATGCTCCGTGAGCTTGCCTACAGTTCTGACGCCGGCTCGCAGGTTTTCTCGGCCGCGCTGGCGCAGCAATGCTTCATCAATGAATATGTCTTTCTGGCCGGCGAAGGTGAACTTGCGGCGGCGCAAGCGCTAGCGCAAACGGCGGACATCACCCCGATGCAGCTCCTGCTGGTGGCTGCTTATGTCCCGCTCCACACCCTCGCTCACACGGAAAAACTGCTGGAGCGGTCATGGCCCGCGCCGGTGGAAGCGGTGCTGACTCAGCAGCTGCGCGAACCAGTGCAGGAACGGCGCCTCAGCGTAGACATTCCGCGCCTGACCGGGATCGAAGACCCGGTATCGCGGGTGGTTCAAAATCAATATGAGGAAAATCCCTACCCGCGCTGGGTCCGGCCAGCGCCAGAGACACCGAACACCATCGCGAATTTCCTCAGCAGCAAGTTTCCGCATGCGAGGTTCGAACGTCCGGCGGCAGGCGCGATCAAGGATATTTTGATCGCCGGTTGCGGCACCGGGCAATGCTCCATCGCCATGGCTCAGAGATTCGGAGCCCAGCAGATGCTGGCGGTGGATCTCAGCCTTGCCAGCCTTGGCTATGCCTGCCGCAAGTCAGAGGAGCTGGGCCTTCCGATCGCGCACGCCCAGGCAGACATCCTCGCGCTGGCGCCAACCGGTCGCCAGTTCGATCTGATCGAAAGTCTGGGCGTGCTCCACCATTTTGCCGATCCTTTCGCCGGTTGGCGCGCATTGCTGTCTCTGTTGCGGCCCGGCGGTTTCATGCAACTGGGCCTCTATAGCGAAATGGCGCGGCGCCCCGTGATGGCGGCGCGAGCGCTCATCAAAGAGCTTGGACTTGGCGACAGCGCCGAAGACATTCGCAGCTTTCGCCAGTACCTGATCCGGAACGGTGATCCGCGTGCTTATGCGACTGTTCTGGAATCGGAAGATTTCTTCAGCCTCAGCGCCTGCCGCGACCTGCTTTTCCATGTGCAGGAACAGCGCATGACTCTCCCGGCTATCGCCGGTTTCATCCAAAGTCATGAACTGAACTTTCTCGGCTTCGAACTGGACGACGCGATCCTGGCCCTATATCGCCAGCGCTTTCCGGGGGACCGGACGGCCACCGACCTGACCTGCTGGGACGCATTCGAGGCCGATCACCCGACCCTGTTCGGCGGCATGTATATCTTCTGGGTTCAGAAGCCCTAGTGTCGTGGTTTCGAAGTTCGCAACATCTCGATATCGGTCTCAAGGTGAACTTCGAAACCATAACGGCACTAGGAATCAATGACTTGCTAGTGTCCTTCGATTCCGAAATTCGCTAGGAGCCCGATATAGAGATCGCGCGAATTTCGGAATCGGGACACTAGCGTGAACAGACGTTTGATGCCGGAGCAAGTTAAGGGCAAGCTGTTCAAAAGCGCATAGTCGGGAGGCGGCATGAAACACCATCTTGTTATCGCTGCGGGCGCGTTGATCGCCGGCACCGCGCCGAGCCCGGCGCAGCCATCCGCACCGGCGCGCATGCCCTGCACCCCGGCCATGGGGCTGAATTACGTCTGCGATATCGGGCGCCCCGAGGACATGCTCGTGATCCCCGGCACCAAATACATCATCACCGGCGGTTCGGCCGCCACCGGCTGGGGGCTGATCGACAGTGACACCAAGGCCTTTCGCCAGCTCGATCTCAGCCAGCCCAAGCCCGACCTGAAAACCTATCCCGACTGTCCGGCGATGCCGGACGCCAAGCGGCTCAGCGCGCATGGCGTCGCGATCCGGCCGACGCGGACCCCCGGGCTTTTCTCCTATTACACAGTCACGCACGGTTTCCCGTTTGAAAGTGTCCAGGTTTTTGCCCTGGATGCTCGCGGTGCACAACCGGAGCTGCACTGGACAGGATGTGTCAAGGTTCCTGACAATCTCAGGGGCAACGGCCTTACCGCCGCGACGGACGGCACCATCTACAACAGCGTGCAGATGAAGAACGGGGCGACCCAGGCGGACTATTATGTCGGCAAGATCACCGGCGGTCTTTATCAATGGAAACCCAGCGAAAAGACCTGGCGCCTGCTGCCCGGCACCGAATTCGCCGGCAACAATGGCGTCGAGATCTCCAAGGATGAAAAGGAGATCTATCAGGCCGTTTCCGGCAGCCATTCGGTGGAAATCATTCCCCTGGCCGACACCACCAAGGTGCGTCATTTGGAATTGAAGTGGTTCAATGTCGACAACATCCACTGGAGCGGCGACGAACTGCTCACCGCGGGCGTGTTCGAGGACGAACCGGCCTGCGGCGGCACGCGCAAGGAGATGATCGAGAAGAGACTCGATCCCAATTGCCATCGCGGCTGGGTGGTGGCGCGGATCGATCCGGCCACCGCGACATACCGGGTGGTCGCTTATGGCCCCGCCATCGCCGAGTTCGGCGGCGTTTCCACGGCCCAGATCATTGGCGGCAATCTTTGGCTTACGTCCAACCAGATGGACCGCGCTGCATGGCTCCCTCTGCCCGGTCTCAAGCATTGAGCGTGTCTGATGATCAACATCATGCCGATCTTCATCAATTTCCTGGCGGTGGAGTCCCTCCGCCTGGACAATGACAAGATCGAGAAGTTCTGCCTGGAAAAGAGGAAGGCCAGCGCCGGACGCGTGGTCTCCAACGGTGGCGGCTGGCAAAGCGACAATCTCGATCCTGCCGCGACCGAACTGGCGGAGCTGTTCGCGGAAGTCCAGAAGCGACTTGACGAAGTGCACCGCGCCTTCGAATTCGCCCCTTCCACCCGCCAGGTCATCACCGAGGCCTGGATCAACATCAACCAGAAGGGGCACTTCAACTATTCACACGACCATCCCGGCAGCCTTTTTTCCGGCGTCTATTATGTGAAGGGCGGCGCGGACAAGGGCGAGCTGGAATTGAAGACCCCCATCACGCCCCACACCTATACGATCTCGGGCGAAATGGTCGGCAGCTATAACGCCTTCACCGGCCACGCCATGGTGATCCCGCCCATTACCGGCGACCTCGTGATCTTTCCGTCATGGCTCTTGCATCGCGTCAATATGAGCCAGTCGGACGAAGAGCGGATCAGCATTGCGTTCAATTCACGAGCCGCCAGATTCACTTGATAGCCCTTTTGGGGAGGATGCCATGGCGTCGCGCGCAAGGACGGACCGCCGCGCAGTTCTGGGCGGTTTGGCCGCCGCATCTTTTGCGAAGCCGGCACTGGCCGCGCTGGATCATGTGAGTTTCAAGGTGCCCGACGGCGCCTGCGACTGCCACCATCATGTCTATGATCCGCGCTGGGCCTATGCCCCGACGGCGGTGCTCAAACCCCCGGCCGCCACAGCAGCCGATTATCGCCGCTATCAGGCGCGCATCGGCACCAGCCGCAGCATCGCGGTGACGCCTTCGACCTATGCCTTCAACAATGACTGCACCGCCGACTTTCTCAGACTGCAAGGCGCGCACGCCATCGGCGTGGCGGTGGTGCCGGCCAATGTCGATGCCGCGACCTTGAAGAAACTGCACGCCGCCGGTTTCCGCGGCGTGCGGGTCCAGAGCGGCGGCGGCAACCCTCTTGGCCCCGACGCGATGATGCCCCTGGCGACGCGGATCGCGCCGTTGGGATGGCACATGCAGCTCAATCTCACCGCCCCGCTCTATGCCGAACATCAGGACACGATCCTCAAACTGCCGGTCACCGTGGTGGTGGATCACATGGCGGGAATTCCGGGCCAGGACGGGGTGAAATCACCCGCCTATGCCGCGCTGCGCCGCTTCATCGATGCGGGGAAGACCTGGGTGAAGCTTTCAAGTCCTGACTCAGGCTCCAAAAGCGGGCCGCCCGATTATGCCGACCGCATCGCCATAGCCCGCGCTTTGGTGACCGCCGCGCCGGAGCGCTGCGTCTGGGGCTCCAACTGGCCCTTCCCCAGTTCCAGCCCCCAAGCCCGGCCGGACCCGGTGCTGATGATGGATATTGTGAAGAGCTGGGCGCCGGACGAGAAACTTCGCCACCGCATCCTGGTGGAGAATCCGGAAGCACTTTACGGCTTTGATCCTAAGCACCGGCCTATGCGCTGAGTGACAGCATAGCGGCCGCGCTGCCGCATTGGCGGGCCTGTCATTCCCGGAAGGCTGGTGCTCCAGATCGTACGTTTCCGGGAAAATTGCAAAGCCGTTATCACAAACCCAGCGATAAATATTTATCCCGCACCTTCGTCATCCAATCGTTTTTCAAATCGGAAACTGGTACGTTCGGCTATGAACATCAAATTATCACCGAATACCGCCGCGTCGCTTGCCACGCACGGGCACATCTATTGTGCCGGTACACTGTCGCAATGCCTGCATCGTTGGAAAAAGCTGGCGCTGCCTCAACAGTCCTCCGCCTTCCTGAAAGTGGGACGGGACGGTTTCTCCCCCACCCTCATTCAGGGGGAGGATTTGCAGAATTTGGCGGCAGATCCCGCGTTCCGCGATGCCTGGTTGCGCTAAGATGCCGGTCCTACTGGTCCGACGAAAGGGCCAATCTGGCCTGGCTGGGTTTGCTCGCCGATAAGAACCCATAGATGGCGCGGGCGCGGTTGACGTAAACGTCTTCATGCCCGTCCACCAAGCTGCTCGTGCCAGCCATTGCAGTGCTGAGAATACGAGCCCCAAACACGCCAGGTGAGATGCGTTGAAGAAACAGCGCTGACCGTGAAGCACCGGGTTTAAACAGCGTGAAGACAATTTTCCTGATCGCCGTGATGTTGTCCGTGCCGAGCACGACCCGATCCGCGCTGCTTTCATACACTTTCAGCCCGTAGACCGCCTCACCCGTCAGCGAATCATCCTCCGAGTAGTAGAGTTGGGCGCCAGCCTTGAGTTCAGCGAGCGAAAAATCCTCGCGGCGATCCTTTGCGTTTGGTCCATCCAGCGCCATAGCGTCGCGCGCGAGCGGCATCCATTTTTTATCTGCGGGTGACCAATACGGAATGGCATGGAGTTTGGAGATTTCCCCGGCACGGGCCAGCAATTCGTCCATTGTGCCGTCAAACCGGAAGGTTCCAGTCACCGTGACGACAAGTTTGGCGCGTGACGCAGGGGCCCATCCCGCACAACGTGGCGGCTGCCACTGTATCAAGTCCTTTTCGTGCAAAATCGAGACTTTTGGGACGTCGCCAGGAGTTCCATAATCCGCAGCATCGCTCGCCGAGCATGGCGCCGGCAGGGCCTGTGTTGGCGAGGATGCGGCAGCCAGCATCATAATGAAAAGCGGTGCCGCAAATCTCATTGCTTCCACTGCCAAGCAAGAAGGTTAGTACACTGATGGAATTAAATGCGTTGCTGTCAGATGGGTTCCTGGAGCGGCGCCTGTAGCCGCGGAGCCATGACGGAGAGGGGGCAGGGAAAAAATGGTGCGGGACAGCAAAAGGCGGGACCACGCGTTGCGCCGTCGCCAGCTTGGAACCAGTGTCAAGGATGTTCGTTCCAGTGTGGAGTTTTAGGGTGGAGATACATCATGGCTACGATCATTGAAAAAGACAGCGGCGGTGGCGGTGGCGGCGGGAACACTTTTGTCGGATTTCTTCTTGGTGCCGTCCTGATTGTTGTCGCCATTGTCGGGTTTTTCATGTGGGACAACTACAAGAGCGGCGGCGCCCCGAAAGCCATCGTCGTTACCGGGCAAAGCAAGTAGGGAGGCCGTCATGGGCGATCGCATTATTATCACCGATGACGATCCAAAGCCGGCTCCAGACGTCGTTGTCGTGACGCAAAAGGACAAGCCCAAGATCGAGAAGGTCGTCACGGAAAAGACGACGGTCGTCGAAACCAGGGAATCCGAAAAGCTCTCCGTGGCGTTGTGACGAGGCAATTCAGGCCGCTACACGAGGCCGCGCGGAGTGTTGCATGTTCGTTACTTGGTTCAAGCTCGCCACGGAAATCGCGGAAGCGAATATCAACGCCCAGCGCGTCGTCGCGCTGCGCCTGACCAAGCTCGCCAAGGGCGGACCGGCAGCGGAGCGCGAAGCGCGCCGGATGGTTGTTGAAAAATTGGCTGCGTCGCTTGAGGCTGGGGCGGCAATAGCGAACGGCCGGTCACCTCTATCAATTATCAAGGGGTACGGGAGCATCGTTCGCGCGAACAGGCGACGGCTGAGCCGTTGACGCGGGGCGACGGGCGGTTCGCCGAAGGCGAAACGAAATGGCACAATTCGAGCGAGAGGTGAGCGCGGCAACAAACCGCTTGCTGAAGGCAGAAGGGATGGTCGTGAGCCCTCATGCCACAGGCGACGAACTTTTCGCGGCGCTCGCGCTGAAAGAGCCGGACTGCCTGATCCTCGATCTTCAGATGCCGCAGACCAGCGGCCTGGACGTCCTGAACCGGCTCCGTGAATCCCGTGTCCACCTTCCCACCATCATTCTAACTGCGCACCAGGAGGTCGGGCGCCGCGAAGCTTGCCTGAAGGCCGGCGCGGTCGCTTGTTTGAACAAGCCCCTGAATGCGAACGTCTTGCTTCAGGCGATCGACCAAGCCTTAGCCTGAGCGATCGCCGTTGAACGGCAGATGCATCTCGAATACCGCCCCCGAGCTTTCCTCGAACGACATATAGCCTCCCGGCCTCAGCGGCTCTGATCGAGCGGCAAATTGAAAGACCGACTCGCCGCGCACGAGGCCGTCCTCAGTTCGACAATAAACTGATGACGCAGCTGTCGAAGCCCGGGATAATCGCCGTGCGCGAATCAACGCGCGAGTGGGGAACATGACCAAGGCGACGGCGCGCCCCTTGGATCGGCGGGACGGCTGTTTTTTCTTGGGCCAGTCCCCTGTCCGCTCTTTCTCCAGAATCCGGCGTCTCGCCTTTCTTCTTTGCGACCCCCTCACCAGCGTGATTGCTTTTGTTCTTCTGGCCCTCATAGCCGCCACGCCGGCGATGGCACAGGGATCAGCCTATCGAGGACCCGCCTACCAGATCGTCCGCAACGATCCGGGTGTCCTGGAGATCCGTTTCCACGACGTCGGCATCCGCGGCGTCCATGCCGATGATAGCCAGAATGCGCTGGCGATCGATTTCCAGCAACCGGTGGATGGGGCCATGTTCAACCGCCTGTCCACCGACGCGCCGCTATGGATCTCGATGTCCTACGCCAATTTCGACAATGGCGTGATCCGCAGCCCGCGTCCCGTGACCTTCCTGACCCGTGCCGAGTCCGACGGCTTCTCGCTGCGCATCGTACCGCGCGCGGCAGGTCCCATGACACAAGGTCCAGTCGCCCAGGCCGCGCCGCCGCCTCCGCCCATGACACAAGGTCCCGTCGCCCAGGCCGCGCCGCCGCCTCCGCCCATGAGGGGCGGCTATACCGAGCAACGGGTCTGGCCGCCGCCGGAACCGGTGCCGCCGGCCACCGCCGCGGGTTTTCATACCCCGGGGGAATATGCCGCCCTGCGCGCCTATGAGGCGCAGGAGCTGGCCATCCGCCGCGGCGATCCCATGTGGCAGCTGGCTTATGGACGCGCTGCAATGGCCAGCGATTCCGGGCTCGGCTTTCGCAATGAAACAAACATGCATCACAGCCGCGATCGCATGATCGCCACTGATCTGGACGGCAAGCTCAGCTTCGCGCCGGGCATTGCTTTGGTCGCAGACGCCAAATGGACCAGTATTATTCACGGCGCCGCCACCACCCTGCCCGCCGGCAGCTTCGTCAACACCGACGAGAATCTCGTCACAGGCGCGGCGGGCCTGGCGCTTGAACTGGGTTTCGACAGCGAGTTGAAGCTCCAGGCTTTGGGAGGCAATGACCTGATCGGCGCCGGGATGAAGCTTTATTCCGGCACGCAGACAGGGTTCTTTTATCTGGACGTCAATTATCACCAGCCCTATCTCGACAATCCCATCGCGGTGGCGGTTCGCGCTGATACCGACAATGCCACCATCGGCTATACCCAGCTGCTGGCGCCAGGCTTGTGGGGAAGCATTGCCGGCCACTTCACCCGCTATGGCGTGCACGGAAACGCCGATATCGGCCGCACCGCGGGCTGGGATGGGAGCCTGCGCTGGAACATCCCGGTCTGGGACGGGTTACTCGCCGGCATTTCCTATGACGGCCATGGCGAATATCTCACCGACAACAGCGCCATCGGAGCCATGCCCACAACTTCGGGACCGCCCGCCCTCAGGAACATCGAGAACCATGCGGTGGCTGCCAATCTTTCCGGCTTCCTGGGCGATGCCTTCTGGTTCAACGGCTATGTGGGATGGGTTGGCGATCGCTATGCGAGCAACGGCCTGCTGGCGGGGCTCGATCTCCACTACATCCCGCGGCCCGGTCTTGATATGGCCATCGGCGTCCGCCAATCGCATGTTTCCTACACACAAGGCGAGCGCGGTGATCAGCTCAGCGCGGGCCTCAACCTGACGGTAGGCTTAGGCGCGCCACCCCAGCCGAGCTGGATGCAGAACGCGCTTTAGTCAGATTTCAGAACCGCACGTCGTTCTGGGCTTTTGACCAGAAGCGCGCCTTCGCAGTTGAGATTTTCGGGATGCCTCCTGAACTGAGCTTGAGGAGCGCGGTTTCGAGGCTGTCGGCTGTCGCGGTCTTTTGGACGGACTTCGAACGCTAGCGGGTGCAGCAGCCATAATAAGTGGAATAATAATCCGGTGGCCTGGCGAGGCTTGCCGGCGGCGCCGAAGCTGCGGGCGATACCGGCGGCGGCGCGTAATGGAAAGGAGCCGCGGGCGCTACGGGCTGCTCGGAGTTTGCGGGCGGCGGCGGCGGAGCCGCGCGCATGCGAGGAGCCGCAGGCGGTGCAGGGGCGGCCGGCGGCGGAGCTGGCGAAGTGTAAGTGGGCGAAGCAGCGCCGGGCTGCTGATATCCATAATAGGGATAGTAACCGGCATAGGGCGGATAGGGGTAATAATAGTAGCCGCAGAACCACCAGTTGACGCTTGGCTGAACATAGTCGGCGTTTGGCTGAGCGTAACCGGAGGCTGGCGCGTAATAATGACGGGGTCCGTACCCGTCATAGCCCGCATTCCAGTCCCAGTCGTAATAGGCGTAGGGCCCCTGAGGATAGCCGTACGGATGACAGCCCGCCAAAGGCAGGAGGGCGAGGACGATCACGGCGGCAAGTTTTTTCATGGGACAACCCTTTTGTCCCATAACGATACGGAAGTGAAAAAGCTTGCGCGAGTTGGACCTATGGTTAACACGCTACGGGCAGGCCTTTGGTGCGCTGTTTAGGACGCTGCCAAAGACATTCCATGTCACCAGACAACGGATCATCAGGTATCCGGGCCAGGCCTGCTGCCACAGCGGAGGTGCAGCCCGAAACTTGGCTTCGCCGTGCGCGCGTGCTCCATCAAGGTCACGGCCCGCGTGCCGATCAACAGGCCGATACATATCAGCGACTTCCGTCAGCCCCCCTTTTTCCAAACATTTGGCGCGCGTTCCCACGATCATCAGTACGGCGTCCGATGCGGAAGACGAGCGGTTCGCCGAAGGCGAACGAAATGGTCGACAGACCATTTCGAGCAAGGAACGCCCTGAGCGATAGCGAAGGGCCGGAAATCCCGCCTAAGGGTGATGCAGGAAGATAATAATGCGGATAGGTGCAGCGCTTGTGTCCTGCCGCGCCGGCCCTCTCTCCGCTGTCGCGGCGGGCCGGCTTGGCATTCATATCCGCGCCAACGGCGCGGATATGAATGGTCGGAGCGGCGGGATTTGAACCCACGACCCCCAGTCCCCCAGACTGGTGCGCTAACCAGGCTGCGCCACGCTCCGACTTGTTTTTGATGGGCTTTCAGGCCCAGGGGGTACGAAAGGCGGCGGACTATAGTGTCCGCCCCCTCCCCCGGCAACCAGCGATTTTGGCTTTAAATCTTCCGCCCTCTGGCCGCCTGGAGGCGCGATTTCAGCGTCACCAACTCACCCATCAGCGCGTCCAGCTTTTCGCGCTCCGCATCCGGGAGACCGGTTTCAGGCTCGGCGGCGACTTCCACCGCTTCGATCACCGGCTCGATCACGGCAACCGGCGGCTCTTCGATGACGACTTTCGGCTGCTGGTCGAAGAAAGGCAGCGACATGTCGGACACGGGGCGCAGATGCGCGGGCCGCGGCTTTCTTGCCGGCGCGGGCGCCGAAACCGGCGCCGGCTTTTCCACATAGACGATTTTTTCGACGACCACGGGCCGTTCGATCACCAAGGTTTGCGGCGCGGGCGCATTGCCCCGGCCGACTTCTGTGACATGACGCAGACCGCGCTCTTTCAGAACCTTCTGCACGCCCTTGATGGTCAGGCCATCGATGTAAAGCAGCGAACGAATGCCCTTCAGCAGGTCCACATCATCGGGCCGGTAATAGCGGCGCCCGCCGGCGCGCTTGACCGGGCGCACCTGCGCGAAGCGGCTTTCCCAGAAGCGCAGCACGTGCTGCGGCACGTCAAGCTCCAGGGCGACTTCACTGATGGTACGGAAGGCTTCAGCAGATTTTTGAGGATAGGCGTATGCCGCCGATGACATCAGTCCTCAACCTCAAGTGGCGGTGTCTGGCCGTTGATGACGGCTTTCAGGACGTGGCTGGGCCGGAACACCAGCACACGGCGCGGCGCGATCGGCACTTCGTCACCGGTCTTGGGATTGCGTCCCATGCGCTGTGACTTTTGACGCACCGCGAAAGTGCCAAAGGAAGACAGCTTCACGGTCTCGCCCCGCGAGAGAGCGCCGCAAACTTCTTCCAGCATGTCCTCGACCATCTGTGCCGAGTCGGTGCGGGAAAGTCCCACAGCCTGGAATACGGCTTCGGTCAGATCGGCCCTGGTCAGTGTCCCCGTGGTCATGTCGACTCTTCCCCTACTTCTAAAGAACCGTAACCCTGCCCGTGAATAATGGTCAAGATCAAAGACTTGGCGGTGGAAGCTTAAGTTTAACCCGAATCGGGTTCCCGTTTGGTTACCAGCGCAGCAAGGCTGCGCCCCAGGTAAAGCCCCCGCCCATGGCTTCCAGCAGGACCAGGTCGCCCCGCTTGACCCTGCCGTCCCGAACCGCGGCCACCAGGGCCAGCGGAACCGAGGCCGCCGAGGTGTTGCCGTGGCTGGCCACGGTTGAAACCACTCGGGACGCGTCGATGCCCAGCCTTTTGGCGGTGCCGTCCAGGATGCGCTGATTGGCCTGGTGGGGCACGAACCAGTTGATCTCGGAAAGCGGGATATTGGAGGCCGCGGCCGAGGCCTCGATGGCGGCGGCGATATTGGTCACCGCATGCTTGAAGACTTCCTTGCCCTGCATGCGCAGCTTGCCGGCTGTCTGGGTCGAGGACACGCCGCCATCGGCATAGAGCATGTCGTGCAGCCGGCCGTCCGAGAACAGCTTGGTGTTGAGAATGCCCTGATCGGAATTGTCGCCATGGCCCTCATGGGCCTGCAGCACCACCGCCCCGGCCCCATCACCGAAGAGGACGCAGGTGGTGCGGTCGCTCCAGTCCAGGAGGCGCGACATGGTCTCGGCCCCGATCAGAAGAATGGTGCGGGCAGAGCCGGTGCGGATCAGGCTGTCGGCCAGCGACATGCCATAGATGAAGCCGGAACAAACCGCCTGTACGTCAAAGGCCGCGCCATGCGCCATGCCCAGCCGCGACTGCACGATGGTGGCGGTGGCGGGAAAGCTTTCATCCGGCGTGGTGGTGGCGCAGATAATCATGTCCAGTTCGCCGGCATCGATGCCGGCATCTTTCAATGCCTCGCGCGCCGCGCCCAAAGCCAAGTCGGAGGTCTTTTCGCCCGGGAGTGCGATATGGCGCTGGCGGATGCCGGTGCGCTCGCGAATCCAGGCGTCGGAGGTGTCCACCTTCTTGGCCAGGTCGTCGTTGGTGACAATGTTGGACGGCAGATACGAGCCGCAGCCGATCACGCGTGTACGGATCACGGTTGGGCCTTTCATAATTCGGCGGCCCTGGCGCCGGCGCTTTCGGCGGTGATGGCCGAGCGGTCGGTGGCGATGCGGGCATTGATGTCGGCGCGCGCCATGTCGATGGCCATGTCCACGGCGCTGGCAAAGCCCACGGCGTCGGCGCCGCCGTGGCTTTTCACCACCACGCCGTTCAGGCCAAGAAAAACGCCGCCATTCTGGGTGCGCGGATCGAGCTTGCGGCGAAGCATGTCGAGCGCGCCGGAAGCGATCACCGCGCCCATGCGCGACAGGATCGAGCTTTTCAGCGCTTGGCGCAGATAACTACCCATCAGCCGGGCGGTGCCTTCAGCGGTTTTCAGAGCGATATTGCCGGTGAACCCGTCGGTCACCACCACATCCACCGTGCCCTTGGCGATGTCATCGCCTTCGACAAAGCCCTGGAAAGCCATGGGGAGGTTGGAATTGCGCAGGATCTGGGCGGCGCCCTTCACCCCGTCATTGCCCTTCTGCTCCTCGGCGCCGACGTTCAAAATGCCGACCGTGGGACGCTGCAGGCCCAGAATGGCATGGGCAAAGGCTTCGCCCATCACCGCGAAATCCACCAGCTGTTCTTCGGTGGCGCTGACATTGGCGCCGACATCCAGAACCACGCACTGGCCTTTCAGGGTCGGCCAGATGATGGCGATGGCGGGACGCGAAATGCCTTCGATGATGCCTAGGCGGAACATGGAAACCGCCATCAGCGCGCCGGTATTGCCGGCCGAGACGGCGACATCGGCCTTGCCGTCCTTCACGCACTCGACGGTGTGCCACATGGACGTGTCCTTGCCGCGGCGCAGGACATGGCTGGGCTTGTCCTCCATGCTGACCGTGGCAGACGCATGTTCGATGCGCGCGCGCGCCTTCAGCTTGGGCTGACGATCGACAAGTTTCTTCAGCACCGCTTCATCGCCGTGCAGAATGAAATCCACGTCGGTATGTCTTTGAAGCGTCTTGAGCAGCGCGCTCACGACAGTGCCCGGGCCGGCATCGCCGCCCATGGCATCAATCGAGACGGTCAGGGCGCGAGCCACTCAACACCTTTCTGGTAGGAAAGGCTTCAGCTCTTGGCTTTCACGACTTCGCGGTCGGCATAATGGCCGCACGAGCCGCAGACATGGTGGGGACGCTTGGGCTCGCCGCAGTTCGGGCAGTCGGCATGGGCGGCGGTCGTCAGCGCATGGTGGGACCGGCGCATGTTGCGGCGCGACGGCGAGGTTTTTCGTTTTGGGACCGCCATGGCGGGGAAACTCCTGATAGGCCGTCCGCGCTCTCAATCCGGCGCGGCGGCAAACGAGCGGGGTGGGTAGCAGGAAAGCTGGGCCTGTTTCAAGCCAAATGCCCGCCCTTTTAAGGGCTTAAAGGCCGGATTTGAGGCCTTTCAGGACCGCGAAGGGGCTTTCCGGGGGGGCTTCCGCCTCGGTTTGGGGGGCAAATTCCACACCTGGGCGGCGGGGATAGGGCTCCAGGGACAGGGCATATTCCTCCAGCACAGGCACCGCCAGGTCGTAATGCAGGCTCTGGATCTCCTCAGGACCCTCTTCGGGATCGGAATCGAGCACCAGCACGCCCTGCGATTCGGGGTCTTTATGCCGGACCGTCCCGGCAAAATGCAGTTCCCGCTCGAAGCTGCGCTCCATGTGGCTGACGACCGGCTCCAGGGTGACCACGCAGGACTGGGTGACATCGGCCACGAGATGGAATGTCAGGCCGAACCGGGTGGGCGAGATTTTGCTGATCTGGACCCGGGTCTCCAGCTTTTCCACCGACACCACGCCCGACCATCTGGCGATGGCGGCGCGCT
>Ga0070665_100001387_pt1 | contig 28543 bp, 27 predicted proteins | sample KBSS13metaG_FD_65862 | JGI IMG/M metagenome (GOLD analysis project Ga0070665, IMG submission 65862) | Switchgrass rhizosphere microbial communities from Kellogg Biological Station, Michigan, USA - KBS S1-3 metaG | ecosystem: Host-associated > Plants > Roots > Rhizosphere > Soil ... | reverse complement strand
TTTATGAACATCCTTCTCATCGGCGGCAGCGGATTCGTCGGCAGTGCGGTCGCGGAACATTTCCTCGCGCAAAAACACCGCGTCTCGGTCGTCAGTCGCGGCAACAAGCCGGTGCCGGCGGGATCGACTCCGCTGGTGGCCGATCGAAAAGACGCCGGCGCGTTTGCGGCAGCGATCAAAGGACAAACCTTCGACGCGGCGATCGATCTCACCGCATTTCACGGGCCTGATGTGGAAGCGGTGGTTCCTGCGCTCGCCGGTCACGTCGGCCACTACTTTCTCATCAGCACCGATTTCGTCTACGCTACCGACATCGAGCAGATCCCGATCACCGAAGACGCCCCGAAGGACCCGCACTCCGGCTACTCCACTGGCAAGCTCGCGTGTGAAGCAGTCATGTTGAAAGCCTCAACCGAAGGCAAACTCCCCGGCACCGCGCTCCGGCCGCCGCACATCATGGGCGCCGGCAAAGAGCTCGGCACAACCACCGTGCAGGGCCGCGATCGGAATCTGCTTCGATCGATGCGGGCCGGCACGGGGCTGACGATGCTGGCCGAGGGCGAGTTGCTGATCCAACCCGTGTGGCACCGGCAGATCGCCGAGGCGATCGAGACCTGCATCGGCAACCCGGCCACGTTCGGCCAGATCATGAACATGCCCGGCGGCGAAGCGGTCACCACGCGTCGCTACTACCAACTCATTGCCGACCGGCTGGGCGTGCCGCTGCGATACGACTCGACGTCGGTCGACGAGTACCGCAAAAACTTCCCCGATAAGCGCGCGTTCGCACGGCACCGTGTGTACGACACGAGCAAACTCCGCAACCTCGCGGGTTACATCGCCCGCCCGCAGTTGGCCGAGGCGATTGACGAGACGGTGACGTGGATGGAACAGAACTGCTGAGCGTTGGTTACGGCACAAGCAGCGGGACGGCCACGCTTCGATCACCGGGGTTGCCGTTGCGCGGCGGAAGGTCGGAGTGCTTCCATTCCTTCACGATTTTCCCGCCGACGGTTTTCCGCACGTACACGTCGTAATCACTATCGCGAAAGTTGTCGGCTACGAACGACAGGGCGGCCTCCGAATCTTCCACTAGATACGGCACGGCCGCGCGCGGTACGGCCGGCGCGTTGGTGGCGGAGATGTAGTTGTATCCGCCGAGCAGTTGGGTCCGTCCGCCGTTGCGGGTGACGATAAACGGAGCCGGCCCTTCGGTTTTGAAGCCAACAATCCCCAGCGAGCCGCCGTCGTTCAGCACCTGCGGCTCGGAACCGTCGCCGTCCGGATTTTCGGGATTGAACTGCCAAGCCCACACCTGCTGTTTAGTGAAAGCCCAGCCGGGAAGAAAAACGTCCTCAATATAAACCGGCCCGGTGGCTGTGGGCGTGTTGCGATAGCTGCGGCGGTGGCCGGCGGAGCCCACCCATCCGCCACAGTGACGGATCACCAGCGGCTTGGGCGAATTGTTCTCAAAGATCACCTCGCCGGGATATTGCACATTGAAAAAGCAGTTTTCAAAGATCACCGCGTCGGCCGACGTGGAATTGATACGGAAGATCGGCCGAGGATTGGCAACGTTGCTGAACGGCGCCTTTGCCGCGCCAAGGCTGATTTCTGCCCCCATGCCCATGATTTGCCGCACGTTTCCTCGAACATCGATCGTGTCCGAAACAAAATACGTTCGGCCGATGGGGAAGTAGACGATGGCGTTGGTCGCATCGATGGCGCGTTGAATGGCGCCGGTATCGTCGGTTTCGCCGGCCAGTCTCGGCCCGACCGGGCGCCAGTTGGCTGGATTGCCTTCGACCGTGTCCGGCGCGCTATGCGGCATGCCCCCGGTTTTCGCAGCGTAGAGATCTTCGATCGGCGCAAACGCACCGCCCATCGCAGGCGGCCAGGTGAAGTTGAGTATTTTCTTTGCCGCCGTAGTTTTCCCGCCGGCGATGATGCTCGCCTCGCCAAACAGCGAAACATCAACAATGTTCAGGGAACCCTTCCAGTCGATTGAGGCACCTTTATTGGGCGTACTAAGGCGCGCACTGCGAAGGTTCAGTAGCGCTCCTCGGCCGGTGCCCAGCAGCAGCGGCACCTCGTCATTCCACGCCAGGCGATCGACACTGAGCACATTTTGATCGGTGCGAATGTGCGCGATCTTGGCGTGTTCGGCATGGAACCGCCGAACCGTCATGCCGTATTGAATGTCGTGCACATCGAGTCCAACGGCGAATCCATCGACCTGCAGGCCGTTGATCAATCCCGGGCCCGGAATGTTGCGCCGTAGCGCCACGCCCGTGACGCCGGCGTAGTCGCGACTTTGGATGTGGACGCGCTCGATCGCGCCCCAGTTGCTGGCGGCATAATCTATGCCGATCGCGCCAGAATTACCGGTACCGGTGTCGATCGTGAGGTCGAAGACGTTGTTGCGGAACGCCTTATTGCCCCCGCCGTCGTCGGCGTCGCCGGGTTCCCAGTGCGACGCCATCACAATCACCGCCCGCGGCTTGGTGGGGTCGACAAACCCGGTACATTGGTTTTTCAGCCGGATCGTCGATCGACTGCTCCCTTGAAGCGTGAGATGAGCCTCCCACTTTCCGGATTTGTTCTTTGCGAGGAGGCTGTCGCTTACGTCGTAGATGCCGTTTGGAAAGAACACCGGCCGCCCGGTGCCGACGCAATCGCTGATCGCGCTCTGAATCGCGGCGGTATCGTCCTGGTTGTCGTCGGGCCTTGCTTTGTACGGCGCCAGCGTCACGTCGACAACCGCGTCGGCGGGAAAGTGATTGACCTGTGCCAACGCCGTACCTGTTATGAGTGGCACCGTCAGAAAGGCCAGGCGATTCACGATCGCGCACAGGGCCGATTTCAACCCGCCGGCCGAGCCAGCGCGTAAACCGCGGCCTGCTTTGCGAGGATTTTCATCACCCGTATTTCGTTCCATTTGCCTCCGATTCGCCGATGCTCTAGAGTCCGTCGCCTATGGCAAAAACTAATTCCATCCTCGGCGGCGGCGGATTCCATCATGTGGCGTTGCGCGTGCGCGATTTCGATAAGTCTCTCCAGTTCTACACCGAAACGCTCGGCTGCACGATTAAAACGCTCTGGAAGACCGCCCCAGATCGCGGCTGCCTGCTCGACACCGGCGACGGCAATTACATGGAACTGTTCGAGCGCGTGACCCAGCCGCCGGTGACCGAGGAAGGAACGATGCTGCACATCGCCTTCCGCACGACTGACGCCAAGGCCGCCACCGAGCGCGTTCGCGCGGCCGGCTATCCGATCACGATCGAGCCGAAGGCCATCGTCATTCCGGGCGAACCGCTACCGGTGCCGGTGACGATCGCATTCTTCACCGGGCCCGACGGGGAAGTGATTGAGTTTTTCGAAAACGACGTGACGTGAACGAATGATTCGCATCCTTCACATTCAGGACCCCGAGCTCAAAGCCAAGGTCATCGCCAAGCTGCACGAGTGGCGCGGCATTACCGTGCCGGAGTGGTTTGAGATGGACGACGCGGATTACGTCGATCTGCTGCAGGCCATCAAGGAAGACGAGAATCCGCAGCGGGATCTCGACGATCCGCGCGATTGAGACGACGAGGGTTGTCGCCTGCGAGCATGTTCAAAATCAAAGCCTCGTCATCCTGAGCGTACTCGCGAAGGATCTGCGTCAATCGTCGATCGATGCCAGATCCTTCGCGAGTACGCTCAGGATGACAGCATTTGTAGGGTTCATCCCCACCACCGCGAGTAGAAATGGTGGGCATGAACCCCACCCTACAACTGTAAATCTGGTGGTGCGCGAAATTCGTCGCAAAACTGACACGCGCAAAATGGGAAATCCGGAAAAATAATCGTCGATTTTTGCAGGCCGTGCGGGATTTACGCGGCGCGGCGCGCGCCAGCCTCGCGGCCCGCGCACCGCCGCGGTGACTAATAGATGCGGGTCATTGCGCCCGCATCCATCGCTACGCGCTGTTGGCGTGGCGGTCGCTCTTTGACAATCGAATAGCAGTGAAGGCCGACAACGACCGTCCCTAAACCGGACGTAATCCGTCCCTAAACGTCCCTAATCGTCCCTGGACGGACCTAATCGACCCTGCGTCGGCCGAGCAATTCTTGGCCCGGCCACGAGTTACGAGGCGGGAATGGACGGGTGATGATTTCTCGTCGATCGCCGAATGTTGTTGGTTCGGCGCGAGCGACAGAAAGTCGTCACTTTTCGGCACTTTCCGTCACTAATCGTCACTTTTCGTCACTGGCAGGCATCGGGCGGAATTCATCAACGCCCGGCCCGGCCAGTGGTTACGTAGCCGGGCGTCGAATTTTGATGGTTTAGTTCTTGGAGGGTGGGTTTCAACCCACCGTCTTCGAGCTGTCAGATCGCCGCCACCGTCGCGGCCGACGGAGTGTCGCTCAAGCCGATGTCCTTGCGGACCCAAGCTCGAAACGCCTCGTGCAGTTGGCGGGTGATCGGGCCGCAGCGGTCGGCGATTTGTAGCGGACCGTAGTGGCTGACCCACATCAACTCGCGCGTGCTGCTGGTGAGGAAGAGTTCTGTCGCTTTGGTGATTTCTTCTTCAAGGATGGGCCGCTCGATGAGGGAGACGCCGATCTGTCGTGCAAGGTCGATGAGGATTTGCCGGGTAATGCCGGGCAGAATCTTCGGGCCTTTGGGCGCGGTGACCACGACGCCATCGATGACGGCGAAGAAATTGGTGGAGGCGCCTTCCTTCACCCGGCCGTCTTCGACGAAGACCGCTTCATCGAAGCCGGCCGCCACCGCCTGGTTTTTCGCCAGGATGTTGGGCAGCAGTGCGATCGACTTAATCCAGCACTTGCGCCACCGCTCGTCGGGCACCGGGAGCACTTTCATTCCGGCACCCGCGCCGATGGCCGGCAGTTTATCGAGCGGCGTGCCGTGGAAGAGGAGCGTGGGTTTGATGTCTTTGCCGTACACGTGATCGCGCTTGGCCACGCCGCGGGTGAGTTGGAGGTAGATCATCCCCTCATGCAGTTGTTCTTTTTCCACGAGCTTGGTGATCTCGCCCGCCAGCGCGGCGGTGCTGATCGGCAGCGGAATCGAGATCGCCTCGGCGGAGCTTTCCAGCCGGTTCAGGTGCTCGGCCAGCGTGAAGGTTCGCCCCTGGTAAATGCGAATGACTTCGTACACGCCGTCGGCGAATTGAAAGCCGCGGTCCTGCACGTCGATGCGAGCGTCGGCCATGGGGATGACGTCGCCGTTGATCCAAATCCATTGGGACATGATGCACTTCCGTGTGTTTTACGACTGTCGCCCGCTGGCCATCCGGCTGCGGGTTTTTCGCGGGATTTGAAAGACCCGCGATTTGCTTCTAGGTTATCATCGTGAACGACGCCATGGTTTCAACTGATAAGCCCGCCTGGGACGAAAAACTGCTGGAACATCCGCACGACGTGTCGGATAAGCGGTCGCGCGTGCAGAAAATGTTCGCGGCGATCGCGCCCAGCTACGACCTGAACAACCGACTACACAGCTTTTGGCGCGACCAGGCGTGGCGGCGCAAGGCGGTGAAGATTGCGGAGTTGAAACCTACCGATTTCGTCGTGGATGTAGCCTGTGGAACGGGCGATCTAGCAATTAAGTTTGCGATCGCATTGCACACTGGCTGGAACGCTGAAGGGATTACGGCTCAATCTCGACCGAAGCCTTGGGTGTACGGAGTCGACTTCACCCTTCCTATGCTTCAAGTTGCGGCGAAAAAAGATGAAGCGATGGTCCAAGAAATCGACGTGCCATCGGACGAGCATATGTGGGAACGGACTTGCTCTTGGATCAATGGCGACGCCCAATCGCTCCCCCTGCCCGACGCCTCCGCCGACGTCGTCTCAATCGCGTTCGGCATCCGCAACGTGCAGGACATCCCGACGGCCCTCAGAGAATTCCGCCGCATCCTTCGGCCGGGCGGGCGATTGGTGATTCTCGAATTCTCCAAGCCGACGAATCCGCTGATCCGGGCCGTCAATGATTTTTACACCGGCAAGATCATGCCCATCACCGCGACGCTCATCAGCGGCGACAAATCGGGCGCGTACAAGTATCTGCCCAAGAGCGTGGACACGTTCATCAGCCGCGAGAGGATGGTGCAGATGATGGAGGGCGCCGGGTTCGGCCAGATCGACCAGCACCCGATGACGTTCGGCGTGTGCGTCTGCTATCGCGGCGTAGTTGCGTAGCGGTTTTTTCAGAGAGGTCATATGTCGCAATTTGCCCTAATCGCGTTGGCCGTTCTGCTGCTCGCGGTATCGTCGACATTCGCCCAGACGACGCAGCCGACGACTATGCCCGGTTCATCCGATGCCGCTGTGAAAGCTGCGGCAAGAGAATTCATGATGGCGCTGGATGACAAGGACCTGGCCGTCGCGAGAAAACTGTTCGCCGGCACGGATCAGGATTTCAAGATCGTGGAACTCCTGCACGAGAAGTTTCAGGCGAGCCAGCGTCTGCAAACCGCGGCCGAGGCGCGTTGGCCGGAAGAAATGAAGAAGCGGGCGGTCGTCGATACGAATGCCAAGACCATGGCGGCGAACGTTGATCACCAGGCCGTGTCCTTTCATGGCGATGTTGCCGTGCTAAAGGACGGTGCGGCTCTTAAGAACATCGACGGCCGGTGGCAGGTGGTAGATGTGATGAGCAATCCGGTCGACAAGGGCCTGGTGCTGGGCATTTTCCCGAGTCTCAGTCCGGTCACGAGCGACGTCGCCACTGCCGTGCAGGCCGGCAAATACGGCTCGTTTGACGAGGCGCACAAGGATCTGCAAAAGAAAGTTCAAGCCGCCGTGCGGGCGAGGATGAAGGCGGCCACGCAGGCGACGACGAATCCAACAACGAAGCCCGCGGAATGATGGAGTTTTCAAAAATCGCGAATAACAGACAGGGTCTTCCGACTCTATAATGCTCATATGGAACTTGTCACCGCCATCACCGGGGCCAGCGGCGCACTGTACGCCCAGCGATTCATTCAGGGCCTCGTGCAGGCCGGCGTGAACGTGCACCTGATCGTCTCCCCGCTCGGCCGGCGGTTGCTGCATGACGAACTCGGGATGGAATCGATCGACCTGCCGGCGCTGGCGGGGACGAAGGACCATTCGATCACTCTGTACAACTACAACGATGTCGGCGCGAAGACGGCCAGCGGGAGCTTTCTGCACGACGGCATGGTGATCGTCCCCTGCTCGAGCAACACGCTCTGCAGCGTGGCCCACGGGCTGGGCGACAATCTCATCACCCGCAGCGCAGCCGTAGCGCTGAAGGAGCGGCGCAAGCTTGTCATCGCGCACCGCGAAATGCCGCTCTCGCCGATGGACGTAACGGCGTACAAGATTTTGACTGACGTTGGCGCGATCGTCGCGCCGTGCAATCCCGGCTTCTATCTCAACCCCAGCACGGTTGGCGAAGTGGTCGATTTCGTCGCGGGCAAGTTGCTCGATTTGGTCGGCGTGAAGCACGCGTTTGATACGCGGTGGGATCCGAACAATCTGCGCCCGCCGATGAAAGTGGTTTGACCACGGACGTGGCCGATCGCTCGCCTCTAGCGTCAATCCAAAAACCGGGTTAGCTTCGTCGCTGGATGGTGAAGGTCAGCTTACAAATTGATCAGCCGATGCTCATCGGGCGAGGCATGTCGGTGTCGCCAACGGACATTGACGAGAACGGCGTGCGACTCATCGCCCGCGGCGCGATCGTGGGTGGACCAAGCGATGGCGAGCGGATCATCTCCGTTCACGAGCTGACCAAGGGCCAGTCGCTGCACCTTGGATTGAACGTCGTCGTCACCCTGCTGCGGCTGGAAGGCGACTGTGCCCTGTTCGGCGTGCTGGCGCCCAAGCACATGCCGGTGACCGCACCCGACGCCACTCGCCCGCCGACGAAGCGGCCGGAGGCGGGCAGTGAGTTTGAAGATTAGTCCGCAGTTCGACCGACTTTCATGACCATCGCCCCGCTGCCAACTTCCGCTTCATTCGGCGACCGCTTCGCGACGCTCGCGGCGGATATCAAAATCAGCCACACGCTGTTCGCCATGCCGTGGGCTCTGTTCGCCACGTTCCTGGCGGCCGGCGGATGGCCGAAAATCGGGCAGATTGCGCTGATCGTCGCGTGCATGGTGACGGCCCGTACCGTGGCGATGGCGGCCAATCGGCTGCTCGATGCCAAACTTGACGCACTCAACCCGCGCACGGCCCGGCGAGCGATTCCCAGCGGCAAGCTGTCGATCGGTTTCATGACGGCCGTGCTCATCGCGTGTGCGATCACGTTCATCGCCGCCACCAGCGGATTTCTGGTTTACGGCAACCCGTGGCCGCTGATCTGTTCCGTGCCGGTGCTGCTGTACGTGTGCGGCTATCCGTTGATGAAGCGATTCACGCGACTGTGCCACTTCTACCTGGGCGCGGCACTCGGACTCGCGCCGCTGTGCGCGTGGCTGGCGATCCGGGGATCGATCGGTCTCGAACCACTAGTGATGGCGGGCGTCGTGCTCCTGTGGACGGCAGGCTTCGACATCATTTACGCGTGCCAGGATTACGATTCGGATGTCGCAACCGGCGTCTTCTCCGTACCGGCCAAGGTGGGCATTTCGGGCGCTCTGTGGATCGCGCGGATGACACATCTCGCGTGCGTAGGATTGCTGATCGCGCTCTCCCAGTCCTCGCCGTTGCTCGGGCCGATCTTTCTGGTGGCGGTGGCGATCGCCGTGCTGCTGTTGGTGATCGAGCACAGTCTGGTAAAGCCGAACGATCTCTCCAAAGTCGGCCTGGCGTTCTTCACCGTCAATGGCGTGATCAGCCTGGTGATCGGCACGCTGGGCATCATCGACGTGCTCTGTTGAACTACTTCGCAGGCTCGTTGAGCAGGCGCTCGACCATTTGCTTGACCTGAGTGTCATCCACCTCAGGCTCGTTGAACGCGGCCGAAGCCAAGCCTTTCTCGATGAGCTGAATCGGATCCATCTCGGGCAGTATCTTCACTTCAATAAACATTTTCCCGGCGACAGTCGTCATGGGGATGATGAGCACCGAGCGCTCGTGGCGCCATTCATCAATGGTAGTTGAAATTACGCGCGGCGTGGAAATGCGGGTGAGCGGGCCGGGGAACAGTCGCTTGGCCGTGCCGACGACGATGTTCGACATTTCGCGTAGTGCGTCTTTGGTTTCATCGCTGATGACGCCATGCGTCTTGCCGGAAAATCCGTCGGACAGCGCCAGCGCAACGGAGTTCGGAAAATGGAACTTCACTCGGCCGGTAACGGCGCCGGAGAGATCGATCGCAATTGAGACACCATGACTGATCGGCTCTGCGTTTCGCGACCCTTTTACGTACGGCTTTTCAACCGTCACAGTCATGCCGAGATGTCGATCAAAAAGTTGATGACATGCTTGAATGAAGGGATTGATGAAGCGTACATCCATATACACCAATATCCGATACGATCCGCCCCAGGCCAAACCACCTGCTTTATTATCGTCAAATAGGCGTAGCGACTGACGAACATTGTGGTTCGAATCACATTGAAATTAGGCAAACGTTTTCAAAAACCGCGAAAACGTAGCAACGATGTTAGATGTGCTTATACTTGAGTCAGAATGACTGAACGAAAAGACCTAGAAGTATCCCCTCATTTCCGCGAAATGGCGGAAAAATTGCGCACCGGCGTGCCGCTGTCGTACGAGGACGGTGTCGTGCTGTACGACAGTCGCGACGTGCACGGCATCGGCCGGCTCGCGAATTTTGTCCGCACGCAAATGCACGGCGACCGCACGTTCTACAACCGCAACCGCCACATCAACTACACCAACGTCTGTGCGCTCTCATGTAAGTTCTGCAGCTTCTATCGCAAACGCGGGGAGGACGGCGCGTACGAGATGCCCGTCGAGCAAGTGGTTGCGATGGCCCGCAAGGCGGCCGACACCGGCGCGAGCGAAGTGCACATTGTCGGCGGGCTGCACCCGTGGCTGAAGTTCGACTATTACTTGGACATGCTTCGCAGTATTCGCACCGAATGCCCCGACCTGCACATCAAGGCGTTCACCGCGATCGAGATCATCCACTTCACTCGCATCGCGCGGATGAGTATTGCCGAGGTGCTGACCGCTCTTCGCGAAGCCGGACTCGGTTCCATGCCGGGCGGCGGCGCGGAAATCTTCGACGACCGCGTGCATGACGAAGTGTTCAAAGGCAAGGTGCGGGCGGATCGCTGGTTTGAAGTACACCGCATCGCCCACAGTCTGGGCATCTACACGAACGCGACGATGCTGTACGGCCATGTTGAAACGCCCGCTGAGCGGATCAAGCATTTGATTACCCTGCGCGAGCTGCAGGCCGAGTCGCTCGCGGGCAGCCCGGCCCACTTTAACTGTATGATCCCGCTCAGTTTCATCCCCGATCAAAGCGAACTGGGTTACCTGCCCGGCCCGACGGGATTAACCGACTTGAAAACGCTGGCCATCTCCCGCCTGATGCTGCACAACATCCGCCACATCAAGGCGTTCTGGATCATGCAGGGCATCGGCCTGAGCCAGGTCGCCCTCGACTGGGGCTGCGACGATCTGGACGGGACGGTCGTCTGGTACGACATCACCAAGAAACAGGGAGACGGCACCCACCAGGAATTCCACGTGAACGACATCCGCCGGCTGATCCATGAGGCGGGCAAGACGCCGGTGGAGCGGGATACGCTGTACCGGGAAATTCGACGCGATCCGGGGACGGACCGGATTGTAAAGGATTCGCCGCTGGTTGCAGTTTAGGTCGAAAACGCGCGGAACGGGGAATGCGGAACGCGAAACAAAAGATCGCATAACCTCTCAATTCTGGCGTTTAAATCCGCATTCCGCGTTCCGCGAACCGCATTTCCGCCTCACCCTTGCCACTTACGCCCGGATCGCTATACTTCCCCCCTCAATTGAATCGGAGCAGAACCATGGCAGTAGCAACCAAAACCGGCAAGACCCTTCAGGTCACCATCACCAAAAACGTCAACCGCGAAGGCGCTCGCAAGACGCTTGAGCGGCTTTTCATGCAGGATAAGGCGATTTACCGCCCGATCGAAATCCGCAGCGCCAACTTCAAAGAACTCCCCAAGCGTCGCGGCGGTCAGATCTGGACCAAGCGGCCGAACAAAGTGCACCCGATCCTCATCCCGGGCGTGGCGGCGACGATCAAGTCGACCCCGCAGACCCTCCGCGATCTGGCTAGCGTCGGCACGTTTGTGACCGTGAAGTAAGTCAGGCTTTGAGCAATTAAAACACCAAGGGGCAAGTAAGATCACTCTTACTTGCCCCTTGGCCGTTGATACAGGTTGAGATTCGTCCTAGTTCGGCTTGCCGGCGAGCATATCCAGCAGCGAATCCAGATTGAATGGCTTGGCCAGGAACTGCACCGATTGGCCGGTGAGCGCCCCCGCTTCGTACTCGCCGCTGATGGCGATGATGCGGGTGGGCCGTTTGGTGTCGGGCAATTTCATGGCGTGATTAAGCAGCTCAAAGCCGTCCATCACGGGCATACGCAGGTCGGTCAGCAACACGTCGAAATATTGAGTGAGAAGATAGCTCAGGCCCTCTTCGCCGTCGCGCGCAGTAGTTACTTCCGCACCGGCTTGACGAATCAGCCGGCTCATGGCGATCCGCGTCGGGCCGTGATCTTCGACGATCAAGATTCGCAGTTTCTTGGCAGACTCAGGGGTAGGCAAATCAGTCATTAGTCGAAATTCTAGGCATCGTACAGTCGATCAATCCATGACGATTCATGGATGTGTGAGATGTACCACTTGATCACGTTGGTGGCAACCCTATCGCACATCAAATGTAGACTCAATTCTCGTTTCGCGCCATACGCCATCAGTCCCTAAAAGTTGATGCGGCGTAAAGCTCGACTTGTAGTGCATTGTCGCACAATGTTCGACCCAATAGCCAAGGTAAAAATAGGTAAGAGAGTGTTCCCTGGCGTGCTGCAGTTCGTAGAGTGCTCCATACGTTCCCAGCCCACGCTTCATCTGGTCAGGATCGAAATAAAAATAAACGCTGCTGAGTGAATCGTTGCTGACATCGCAAATCCCCACCGCCAGCAAGGCCCCGGAATCGTCGCGGTACTCGTATTCCAGCGTGTCGACCGGCGATTGATACAGAAACGACTCCAGGCTTTCTTCGCCCTTCTCGTGGGACGCTCCATGCCACTGCGACGTGTACTTTTGATACAGGCGAAGCTTTTCCTCAGACATCACCGGCCTGCCGACCGAAACGTGCAGATCGGCATTCTTTCGCCAACACCGACGCTGGGATTTATTCGGCTGGAACTGCTGCACCAGCACGCGAATCGGCACGCACTGCCGGCAACCGGCGCAGACCGGCTGATACACCACTTTGCCGCTGCGCCGAAACGCGGCGTCCATGAACTTATGGTAAATGTCCGCGTCCATCCGGTCCGCCCACATCGCGCGACTGCGGGCGGTGCGTCCGGGAAGGTACGGACAGGGATGGTCCTCCAACTCAATCAACCGCACAGGCACGGGCGGCGGGATGGAGGGGAAATGGGAGAAGGTAGAAGGATGAATGCTGAATGCAGAATGGGCAGATCGGTCTGCGTCTTCATTCTGCATTCTGCATTCCTCATTCTGCATTACGCTCAGTGCGGCATCGGGAACTGGCCCGCGAACTCCGCCACCTTGTTCCGCAGCTTGCCGAGCGCGCCTTCGTCGGCCTTGGCGAGAATCGCCTGGTCGATGAAATCGGCAACGGTCGTGAGATCCGCCTCTTTCAGGCCGCGCGTCGTAAGCGCTGGTGTGCCGAGGCGAATGCCGCTCGTCACACGCGGCGGGCGCGGGTCGTTCGGCACGCCGTTGTAGTTACAGATGATGCCGGCCTTCTCGAGCGCGTTGGCCACTTCAATGCCCGTCAGATCGGCGCTGCGGGCCCGCAGATCCACCAGCATGAGGTGATTGTCGGTCCCGCCGCTGACCAGTCGGTAACCCTTGCTGGTGAGTGCTGTCGCAAGCGACTTGGCGTTCTTCACCACTTGGGCGGCATAGGTCTTGAACTCCGGCTGCAGATCTTCGCCGAACGCAACGGCCTTGGCGGCGATGATGTGCATCAGCGGCCCGCCCTGGCTGCCGGGGAAGACGCTGCGATTGATCGCTTTCGAGAGGTCTTCGTCGTTGGTCATGATCATCCCGCCGCGTGGGCCGCGGAGGGTTTTGTGCGTGGTCGTGGTGACGATGTGTGCGTGCGGTAACGGCGACGGGTGTGCCCCGCCGACGATCAACCCAGCGATGTGCGCGACGTCGGCCATCAGCACCGCGCCGACTTCGTCGGCAATCGCGCGGAACTGGGCAAAGTCGATCGTGCGCGAGTACGCACTGTAGCCGCAGAGGATCGCCTTGGGCTTGAGTTCCTGAGCCTTGGCCCGCACGGAGTTGAAGTCAATCATCTCCGTCTTCGGATCGAGCTCGTAATGCGACGGCTTGTAGAAAATCGCCGACGTGTTGAGCTTCATGCCGTGCGAAAGATGCCCGCCGCTGGCGAGGTTGAGGCTGATGAATGAATCGCCGGGCTTCATGATCGCCAGGAACGCCGCCATGTTCGCGTTCGCCCCGCTGTGCGGCTGCACGTTGGCGAACTTGCACCCAAACATTTGCTTGGCCCGGTCGATCGCCAGGTTTTCGACCTGATCGTAAAAGCCGCAGCCCTGGTAATACCGCGCGCCCGGGTAACCCTCTGCGTACTTATTCGTCAGGCACGAACCGGCCGCCTCCATCACCGCGGAGGAGACGTGGTTTTCGCTCGCGATCATTTCCAGCGTGCTGGCCTGTCGCTTGGACTCAAGCTGGATCAACTCGGCAATTTTCGGATCGGACTGGACAAGGCTCATTCGGGCTCCCTTCAGACACTTTGGCGTCTGTAAATCGAGAGGGGAATTGTAGCGGGATGAGGCGGATTGTCATTAGCTGCCAAAAGCCGCGTGTTCGTCAAGAAAACCGCTCTTTCTCGATTCGCGAAAGCGGCAAATCCGCTTACAATTGCCGCACGGGGAACGCCTATGCATTTTCGATGGATCGGTTTGCTGATCGCTGTAGTGGCTGCGTGCGGGATCGTTGCATATTACGCGCAGCAACCGACGCTCGCGCCCGCAACGCAGCAGGCCAGCACCTCCACCGCCCCCGTTACGACGACCGCCGTGGTGGTCGCGCCCAAGCCGCCACCGATGCCGCGAACGCTGTTTGATGTCCTCCGTCGCGAGCAACCGGCGGTGGCGGCGACACAGCCGCTCGGCGTGCCGGTCGAATTGGGCGACGCAGCGCGGTTTGTCCTGCACCATCCGATCTACCTCGACGAGGCCGGGCACCTCTGGCTGACGCATCCCGAGGCGGAGCCGCTGCAGGCCGTCCTGAGAGGGATGGCGAGGCCGGGCGCGCCGACGGAGTCGACGCACGTCGTTCAGGAAACCGCTCGCTTCGTCTACTGGACGCATATCGACGGCAAAATCGCACCGGCCGTCTTTGTTGAATCGTCATCCGGCACGCTCGGCGTCGTGACGGCGCAGCGAAGGCTCGCCCTTCCGGCCCAGCGATCGTTTCAGTTCGCCCGCGCCGTGTCGACCGCTAACTACGTTGCAATCCCTTGCAATGACGGCATCTCCGTGCTGCACATCGACAAGGAGATTACCGAGCAGTTCGTATCGCTGCCGACCAGCAAAGACCCGCTTGCACAGCCGCAGGTGATCCAAGGTCTTCGCGGCCTGCTCGCGTGGACGCCGGCGACGCAAGATCACGCCGGCTCAGGCGTGTCGCGATATCTCGACGACGCCTGGACACCACTCGACCCGAAAGATTGGCCGACAAGCATCGTGCAGGTCTCGCCCTTCCTCGACGGCACGGTTCAGCAACTGCGGCAAGCGGCCGAGGGGAAAATCGAGATTGCGCCGGTACTGCTCGACACGCCTGTGGTGGATGAAAAGCAGATCCTCGCGCTGATCGAGCAGCTTGACGATTTGAGCGAAGCGGTTCGCAACAAGGCTTATGAGAACCTGCAGCGAATCGGCCCCAGCGCCTGGCCGATCTTCCGCAAGGTGATGGACGACCAGCTGCCCGAAGCCAAGCAGCGGCTCGAACTGCTGCTGGCCGGTTCAAACACGCCGTCCATCGGCCCGATGACCAGCATCGACGGCAAGCTCCGAGTCGTCGCCCGGTTCAATAACGGCGGCGTGCTGCTGTACGGCGACGCGGGCGTGACCATCCCACAGCCGGACCACGACGAAGACGCCACCGTCTCTCCCGCGTGGATCTGCGTGCGGCCCGATCGTTCGCCGGAACTGCTCACCGGGCTGCTCACCGACGACCTGCAACCCGGCAAGGGCGACCTGCTCCCCATCAGCGGTGATTGGTATCGCACTGACGCCACCATGGGCCCGCGGCGATTCATCGGTAACGCTCTGCTGCCGATGGTGCGATCGAGCGAGAAAAAGTTTTGGATGCCCGTGGGCTCTGATCGCCGCGGCCGCTGGTTGTTCCGTGAACCGGGAAAAGAATCGCCAACGCTGCTCATCGATCCAACGATTCAAGACGTCACGCCGCGGCTGCCGGTCTGGACGATCCGCGTGAAGAACGGCTCCGCCGGCTGGACGAAGGAGGGTTGGCCCGCCATCAAGCGTGGCGGCGTATGGGCGCTGCGCGAGACGAACTGGTTTGCGGCCGACAACGCCGAGGCGCTGATCACGAACCCACCGCCCGCACCGGCGGCGCCTTCCAACGGGCCGACGACGGCTCCGTCGAATTTTCTGCTGACGGATTTTGATGATCGAAATATTTACGACGGCAAGACGGCGCTCCGCTCGATTGCCCGCAAGGTCGACCGCTCCTGGCCGCTCCCGGCCGCCGCGACCGGCGTCGATCCGGTCACGATGGTCGAAACGCCGGACCAAAAGCTCTTCCTGTTCAACCAGCCGGGCCGCGTGCTGCGGATTGCGAACACTCCGAACGGTGCCGAGCCGTTCAAGCTGGAGGCAACCTTTACGCGAAACATCCCCAACGATCAGCCCGTCCGTATCTGGGTCGATCCTGCCGGCCGAATCTGCATGGCGTACGAGAGCAGCATCTCGGTCCTCTTCCCGAGCGGCGTGCTGCCACATGAGATCGCTGTGAAAATGTCCGCCGAAGAGCTCGCCGCGAATCAGCCCGAATAGGGTCGCCGCAAGCCGCCAAAATAGAGCAAAAAAAACCCCGCCGGCGTGGGTGAGACATATTTTTCACTTGACATGCTTTTCAAAAGCGAGGCAAAAGTCCCGAAAATACGTGTGATTTCGCTTCAACCGTCTCCTCGCTGGATACTGGGGATTGAACCGACTGGATACCGTGTTGGATATTAGCCATTGTCGATGGTTTTGGCTGTGCCAACGTCCTCAATTGGATAACGTTCGCGCAGAGTAAGATACTCACCCTCGAAAGGAGCGAAATGAACAACTTTGATTGGACGGGGTGGAGCCATTGGGTCGGACTGGAAACTCTCGACCTCAAGACGATTCCAAAAACGGCAGGTGCATACGTCATTGCGACCGACAAGCCGATCAACCGCGCAGTTGGCACTGATCCGCTGGGCTTTCTAGATGTGGGAGAGTCCAGTGAACTAAATGGCCGTTTGAGATCATTCAAACGGTGTGCGTTTCAGCGAGACGTAACAGGTCACATGGCAGGTTGGCGGTACGCCTTCTTCAATTTCAAGATGCACTTCTCCCATACTTCGTTGCGTGTCCGATGGTTCAGCACTGAATCAAAGGAGAAGGCATACGCGGCAGAACGAAGAGTTCTTGTGGAATACCTTAAAGCCCACTGCGAACTTCCGCCTTTAAACTACAAGTTCAATTGGGATGAGTTCGAGGAAATGCAGGTGTTTTTCGCAGCCTTGGCGGATGCCACTAACTGATGCGAAGCTGAATCAATGAAATGACGACGAGCAAGAATAAGATGAATAACCGCACTGAAAGGTCAAATCCCAACTGCTGAAGCACCCAATGCAGTGCGATAGGGCCGAACTTCTGCGTTGCCCTCAAAATCGCCCAGACCGCGACCACAATTTGAACGGTCGTCATAATGGGAATTAAGAGAACCGCCAGCACAAAACTCAGCACGACGACGGCGGAAAAGAATCTGCGGTCGAAGGGTACACCAGACATGACCCATAGCCCCGCCACGATGAGCACTGCCAAGGCTGGAATGATGACCGATGCCCATTTCAGAATGGGCTTGTTCGACACAGCTTGAGGAAGGATGATGTTGTCACTTCGTTCCTTCAATCCCCCGACCATTTCGAGAAAACGTTGCTTGTCACCCGCTCGAATCAGATCGATCAAGATTGCCGCTCCGAGAAGCGTCTGCGAAACGATGATTGCTCGCTTCCACCAGAAAACCTCCAAGCCAAGCCCGAAGATTGTCTGATCCGTCATTGGCCCCTGCATCCAACTCATAGTGAGGCTGACAATACCGCAGCAGCTTGCGGCGTAAAGCGAGTGGCCATTACAAAGCAACGCGCAGATTGGAAAGTCATAGTTCCGACAGATACGGCACGTCGCCCCTTAGAATCAGAAATGGCAATCCAGTCTCGCTCCAACGGAGAGGTGACAATGAACGACCGGGCATTGAAAGCTCTCGCCGAAGAAGCAGTGCGGCGGGTGATCGGCCAGAAATTTTGGCAGGTAATAGACGAACGACAGAAACTTCATCCGTCGCCTTCAGGAATAGAGCCGAATGTAAGAAAAAGAGAGAAACTACCCCACCACCGCCAGCAGTTCCGGCGAACCGTGGGGCCAGACGGCCGCTTACGACTGGACGTGCTTCTTGGTGACCCGTATCGCGATCAGCGTGTGGTCGTGACGGTGAAGCATGTGCGAAGGCCATAATGCATCGAGATTTGAGTCCTGGCCGCGATGTCAATTTCCTCGATTAGGCACTTTCATACGGCCCGCCATCAACTTCACCGTACAGACCCGTCTTGGCCCTAAAAAAATCAATGCAAAAGCAACGTTTTGAGAATGAACCTGACGCTACGTTAATTCTGTAAGATCAGGCTTTCCACAGTGTGGGCAAACGGCGAGGAAGGCGATCTCTCCAACTCTTTCGATTTTTCGGTTCCATTTTTTGCAGACTTTGCCGTTGATCACGGCGACCCTGCCATTTGCGGCGAGTTGCTCGAACACTATTCGGGCCGATTCCACCTGATGCTGATCATTGATGTCGTAAATAAGTTGCACTAACACAACTAATCCTCGTCAAATTTTCTATTCCTATTGAACGTCGTCGTCCAATCCAAGCTCTCGCAGTGCCGCTCGAAGCTCATCCACTTGCTGTTTCGTCAGTCCACCATCCGGTCGAAGCTCGAACGTCGCTTTCAATGTCAATCCCTTTTCCTTCGCGTACTTGGCAAGCACTTTGGTGTAGAACGTCATCCACTTTGCGGTGGGCACTTGGCCCGTCCACTGAATTGCAGCGAAGGTTTCATTGGCCTTTGGCTTGGGACTAACCCCGCCAGACCCGCCATCGGGAGCACCCTTCTTGGAGACAACGACCGTTGCCATGCTCTTTATCTCTCCCGACGAAACCTCTACGGTAAATGATCCCTCGACATTCCCCGCTACGTATGATCCATTCGACTCGACAGTACCGCTGCTCGCAACCCAAGATGGATTGGAGATTGCCATCGTGCGTCCGTGTTGGTCCCGTCCTTCCGCTCGAAACTGAATCTTTGCTTCAGGGATTAAATTGATGCTGTCGGGGAACAGAACCACGCTTGTCAGTTTCTGAGGCTCGACGTGCTTCACAGCTTCCTCGGCAGTGACAATGTAAACGTCGTCACTGATCTCCACATCCGCCACGCTCATCGGCTTCTTGAAGATGAACGGCTCGTACCGACCGTGACCTTTCTTGCCGACGTAAGCCAACAGTCCTTCGGTCACACCACGGGCAATGGTCTCCTTTACTGATTCCGCATTCAGCAACCGGGGAAACTGTGGCGAAGCGTAGAAGGCATCGCGGACGGCCTTGGTGCTCCACTCTACGAAGCCAGGCCATTTGCGCGTGAGGCTTGTTGGACTGACAGACTTCACCACTTCATCGGTTCCCATTAGGTTCGATAGAATCAGCGATGGGAGCGAGTCCGACGAGGAGGAATGCAGCAACCCCAAGTCTACAACCTTCAACTGGTTGTCCTTGCCCAGCAATGCAATGTTGTTGTACGCTTGCCAGACGGCTTCACCGATGGCCCGCTTCGCCATTTTTACGTTCTCGTCAAGCTTCGCACTCTGGGCGTCGTCCAACCGAAGCGTGTCTGCCTCGCTCTGAATGTCCTCCCATGCGAGTAGTTTGCGAGCCTCTTCCTTGAGCCGCAAAGAGGAGTTGGCGATGCACCAAATAATTGCAGTCTTGTAAGTGCGAGACGACTTCCCGCACTCCTTTGTCATCGAGTCGATGTGCTTCTTCGTCGCTTCGGCATCGTCCATCGTCTCATCGGGAGGAAGCACCGCCAGCGTCAAGACCGGGCGGTCGGGAACATTACCGCTCTCTTCAATAAATGCCTTTACGTCGAGTCCATCGGCCTTGATGAACACTTTTTTCACTTCGTTGCGGATACGTTCATCAATCTTCTGCGGGTTCACGTTTGCGCGCCGGTCGGCCAGCAGCTTGTTCAGGTTGGGCGACAAACTAAAACGAAAACGCCGACGCTCTGAGTTGAGGTAGTAGCAGGCTTGGTTGAGTGTCTCCAGAACGGTGTCGATGTGGCCAATATCCCAATCAGGTTCGCCGACAGCGAGCCGAATCTCAGGTTCTGTTGCCTCGCCTTTCAACTGGCCACCGTTTGACTCGAAGAAAATCGCCGTCATCACTTTTCGATGAAGCCTTGCCTTCTTGATGTCGGGCGACGCTTCCTGATCCAGCCTCGTTGCATGTGAATCGCGTTTTCCGCAGATGTCGGTCGTGACGGCGCCTTCGAGCTTGCTCTCGCCGACCTGCTCAAATACCGCCGTGCGAAAGATGCTGTCCTCCAAAGGAGCCGTGCCCAGTCCAATCAGCGGATCACGGTGGTTCCCCTTGTACCCCTCGCTGTAAGCCTTAGACACCCAGAGTGCGAGCATCTTCAGCACGCCACGAGTCTGCTGGAATCTGGGCAGTTCTTGCCACTTCCGCTCGAACACCGACAACACACTCGGATGGAACGGGAAGCATGCACGAAATTGCTCACGAGAATGATCGATGGGAAACCACGAGGGAAACTGAAGTCGTTTCTCGTTCATCCATTCGGCGTATTCGCCGATGGTTTTCTCGGCATCCCGATTCAAGAACCCACCTGGTTCCCACTCAAACAGCCTGCGGCGGATGATCTCGCTCGTCTCCGACTCCGACGACATGATGATCGGCTTACCCAAGCGGTCTAGGAGCTTCTTGAAGCGGTCGTAATCAGCATGATCTTCCGCACTCATCTCAAGCTCAGAAGCCGGGATAGAAACGCACAGCACGACGTTTTTCTGTCCTCGGGCTTCTTCCGACAAGTTTTGAAGAAAGTTGTAAAGCTGGCTTGCCAATCCGCTCTTGCGGTTTCGGCTCACGTAGTTCATTAGCTCATCGAGCAGGATCAGCGTGGGCTTGTCCTTCGGCAGGAACTCTCTAATCACTTCAGCACTGGGCGCAATTTGCTTCTTCTCGTGTTCCTCAACGATCTTGAATCCCTCGGCACCACCAAGTTGCCAGGCGAGTTCACCCCAAGGCGTCTTTCGGATCGGTTCACCGTTCTTGCCGCCTCGCCCTGTCAGCGAATCGAACTCAGTGCCAACAAATACTGCAATATCCGCGAGAGGCACGTTCGTGACTTCCGCCTTCTTCAAGATGTCATCAACGCCCACCCAGGCCTTCGCTTGGTTGCCACCCTTCGCGAGATGGTAGAGCAAGGCCAAGGCGTGCGTCTTTCCGCCGCCGAACTGCGTCGTCATGTTAAAGACGGCGTTCGCCTGCGTCTTGATGCCATTGAGTCGGCGCACGACTTCACCCGCGAGGGATACGAGGTTCGTAGTTAGAACGGTTTTGGCAAAGAAGCGGTCGGGCTTCTGATAATCGTCGTGAGCACGACCATCCCGCACCTGATCGAGGTGGACGGCAAACTCCGACGCATCGAGGGGCTTGCCCTCTCGCAGGTCTTCTCGGGGTTTTACAACGTCATACCAAGGTTTGAGTGCCATTGAGTCCTCAGGGCAATTGAATTACAGGGCGCACAGTAGGCACAATTTCCCATGCAAGGCACGAAAAAGTAGTGACCGCAACTGCAACATCGCCCGCCTTTCCCAATAGTCGTGTAGTCAAGGACGCTGGCCATCCATCCATTTTCTCTTTCTTGGCGTCTTTCCAGTATCCCAGTTGTGGCTCGGCACCGTGTTCCAAATCGACTTTAATCTCCGCTGCCGCAAGGTCGGCACTTAATACACTGGGGAATAGTGGCTGATTGCCTCCACCTCCACCGACCTGTCCCGCTCGCACTTTTAGCAAGTCATGCAGTAGGTTGCCTGGCCCTGCCATCACCAGTAGGTAGCGAGCCGCCTTAAATGATTGAACCAAACATTCCAGCCGTAAGATGTCATCGAAGACCTCTTGCGAAAAATCTCTGTTCTCAACAATGAACTTTGTTTCAATTGCCCAGTCCCACACATCGCTCCCTCGGGGCGCGATGACGAAATCGACAGCCGCCTTACGACCTTTGCCGACCACATTCCTATTTAACACGGGATGCAGTTCTTCGGGTCTCACCTCGCCGCCGCCGTGAACCTGGAGATAGGTTCCCAGTGGATAGGCTAAATAAGCTTCATCAAATAAATCGCCGCGTCCGATGGCGTATTCATACTCAAGCCAATGGACTACCGCGTTGACGAGATTCTGTACTTCAATGGCCATTTTAGAGTCCCAATCCTTTTTTGCGCGCCAGAACACCGTCCACCCAACGCTTTTCATCCGTTCCCTGCGGGTACAACGCCGACAGCGCCTGGGCGAGCTTCCAGAATCGCTGGTCGTGGCCTGCACCGTCATCGACGAGGAATCGCCGCAAGGCCTCCCCGCGACCTGCGGCGAAGAGGATCATGCTTTGGTGGATGCGGTCGAGAACTGTGTCACCGAGCTTGGGAACGCTCTTGTCGCCCCACCCGCCTTCTTCAGTTTCGACTTCCTCCAGGCTGAAAAGCTTGAACTGCTTATCCTTCTTTTTGGCCTTGGATTTGGGCGCTTCGGCTTCGTCCTTGCCAAAGAGTCGGCGTGTGCGTTCGGCCACGCCGAGAAGGCGGGCCTTGTCGCCTTTGACCTCAATCACGCCCGTAAGTTGATCGAGATGAGCACCAAGCCCCTGAGCGATCTTGCGAGCAGCGTCGTACTCCAGTACATAGCCGCCACCTTTGGCATTGCTACCCGCATTGACATCTTCGTCGTCCTCTTCCTCACTGACTTCCTCCACCGCGTCTGTATCGCCCGTTGCCGCCGCGTCGAGTTTTTGCGCAAGGTCTGACGTTCCCGCGTTTAGGGTCCAGAGCCACATCGCCGTCAGGCGAGCGTCTTCCTCGAATCCTCTCGCGTCAGCGTCCTTAAAGATTTGAGCAAGTGCCTCCTGTGCGACGGCACCCCAGACGTAAGTCAGATACTCCTTGAGCAGCACCGCCTCGCCGCTGGCCTTTTCGACACGGCTGTAGCGGGAGAAGATTTCTAATGCTGGGCCAAGGCACGCAAAGATCGCGTCAGCCCCAACAACACCTTCCTCACCAAGTCGTTTCATCCATTCGCGGGTCCGTTTTGGAAGCTCTGCGAGCACATCGCGCCAATCGCCAACTTCGTTCTCTCGCACCGCGCCGTCCGCGCTTTCACGCGGACGGCAGACAAGGTGCACACTCGAAGCCAGAGCAGCGGACCCCTGCGCTCGAAGCCGTGTTCCCATTTCAGTGTCAATTGGCCACGAACCTGTCACGACCCATCCCGCATCTACGATTGACTTGAGCATCGCCTCCCAACCATCGGTCGATTTATGGGCAAATACAATTACACCTATCCCTGACGGGGTAAGGATACGTCTCGCCTCGGCCATCGCGCAACCCATCTGTTTCTCGAACCACGCGCCGTCTTTATGCGGATAGCGAACTGGATCCCAACCGGCCATCTCGCAAATTTCATCTTCCTTCGGCGTAAGCGATGCCGACATATTTGCTGCACTGTTATCAGTGAGAAGGCGGCGAAGCCACACATAGAAGAAGTCAGACAAATCGGCATAGGGAACGGCGTTGTAATAAGGTGGATCAGTAACTACAGCCATTGCTGTATCGTCGGGAAGTGGATGATGAGTCGCTGACGCTTGCTGGATTGACCCCACCGACCAATCACTTCCGAGGCTTGAGAGAACCTCGACAAACCTGCTTGTCATTACTGACCAAGAGCCGCTCGACTGACTTAGACAGACAGATTCCGAGAAATCCCATACCATCCCAATCGCTTGTCGTGCGAATAGATGTGTTGGACACTGAACGTCGAGTTTCCATCCGCAAAAGCTGTTGGACAAGTCGGCAAGTCTTCCAAAATTTAGTCCCAAGCAAGTTTTGACCGCAGCGGCGAAATCGGGAGTCTGTACCGCAGCAATCTTGTCGGCTGTATCTCTGATGAGCCTTACAAGTGTTGTCAGTGCGATAAGTTGACGGGGAGTAAACAGTCGCCCCCACGTGTCATGCCCATAGATGGGAGCGTTGAATACGCCGCTCATCAATGGCAATGGCTCATCGGGAAAGAGAGATGGAGTGCCCGTCCATGCCGCCCTGCGTTTCTCCAGTTCCGCCGCTGCCGTGCGAACTGCCCTGAAATCTGCTTCGGTTGGCAGTCGGAAGAATCGGCCCTGTTCGGAAGATCGGGTGGTGACGACGGCATATAATCTCGCATCATGCGCGCCGCCTTTTCGCGACTTCAATTGTAAACGAACCGACGCGACTGGCGTGGTATAGCCGCAGCACGGACATGTTGCGGACCCACGACGGACGGTTCCCTCGCCCACGTCCTTGGCCTTTACATCATGGATGATTTCAAAGTCCACACGTTTCTGTTTTGCGTTTGGAACAACCTTCACCGCGATTGAACGGTTTCCCTTCTTTGCCAGCCAAAGAGACCGCATGAGTGGCACTTCTGCCCCACAGCTTGGACCTTCACACTGGATCGTCCGTGCCCAGAGATAGGCTATCGGCGTCGATCCATCCGCATCCTTGGGATAGAACTGGGCAAGTTCCTTTTCGGCTTCAGCTTTTACCCATTGGCCCCATTTTTGAACCTCATCGGCCAGCTTCTGACCATACTTCGGGATGTATTCCAGCACGACTTTGTTGAGAAGGACGGCAACGGGGTTGAGATCCGAGGCAAAGGCGTCGGCTCCGACCCGAAGAGCTTCTAACGGGATTGCGCCGCCGCCAGCGAAAGGATCCACTACGAGGGGCCGCGTTCCTTTCTCGCCACCAAGGGCTTCGTGGGCAGCTTGGGTAATGGCACGGGCGGTATCGAGAAACCAATGATTGGTCGTCGCTTCCCACGCGGCGAAGTCTGCGATGAAGTCGAACAGAAAGGCGCGGAGTTTGATCTGCCCCTTGAGGTTCGTCGGGTCAATGTCGCCTCCGTGAGTCAGCCGCATGTAGCGACTGAAGGAGCCGTTATCACAAATCTCCGCTCCCCATTTATTGGATTGAGACGCTTTGGCAAATGCCTTGATTTGCTTGGCGGCCACATCTCGAAACGACTGCGGGCAGTTAGGATCAGCAGGATCGGGCCATAGCGAAGCACAGATGACCGCCCGACATGCCGCCAGCGGACGCCGCGCCCACCAGATGTGAAGCGTCGAGATGTGCCCATGCCGAATCGACTTCTCACGGCGGGCATGGGCAGAAATGCGCTTGATCGGCAGATCAACTTCGATCAAGCGCTTAGGGTACGAGTTACTTCGGACGACATTCTTCACAGGACGTTCCTCATAGATTTTCGCGATCTGCTCGTTGACCTGTACGTCCGCAATTTTGAGTGGGGGTGCCCCCTCGTCGCCATTAGAAGCAACATCTTCAGTCGTCGTTTGAAATAGTTGATCTTTGACTTTGGGTAATGCCTCCTCGCGATCCGGTCGATTGAGAGCATCCAATACCGGCCTAAGATTGGGTTTGCCTGCGTTAGACTTCAGCGAATGCGCCCCGCGCGCCAAAAGTAAAGAATTCCCTGCGGCGCTATCGGGAGGAGTTGCGTACTCGACAACAAACAGCGGAAAGTTCAGGTCAAGTGCGGCTTCTCCACCAGCAAACGTGCCACCGGTCTGCCCTGCTTCAACGACGATTAACGCATCCGAAAGCCCGATGATCGTACGATTGCGCTGCATGGCTTGGCCCGCCATCCATCTCGCATCGGGAACAAACTCAGAAACGACTACGAAGTTGCCTTCCGACAATAGCGACGAGATTTCCATCTTTCGGCGGAAATTCAATATGCCCTCGGCAAGCACAATCGTCGTCGTTCCAGAGGCTTCCATCGCAGCCATGTGGGCCGCCAGATCAACTCCAGCCGCATATCCGCTGACAATGTTGACGCCGTGCTCAGTAAGAACTCGTGCGCATTGAGCAGTAATCGCGAGTCCACGATCTGACGCCTTACGTGACCCGGCAAAGCTGACCCCGGATTTCGATAAAAGTCCGACATTGCCGTGGACGAAAAGAACGGGGGGTGACTGTTCCCCAAGTATTCGCACAAGCCGATCTGGGTAGCCCGGTGCTCCGCGAAATAGAACGCGAATGTCCTTTTTGGTCAGCGATTCGTCGAGAGCCTCCGCCTTGCCTCGCGCCTCGGCGACGTTCCGGGCAACGTCGTCTGAAAGGCCAAAGACACGAGACAACCGCTCGGGCGGCATGCGCACAACTTCATCTGGTTCGTAGCCATCCTGAGCTGCGCGATCCAGTATTCGTCCAAGCGTTCGAGTGCCTAAGCCGCGCGTACGCAAGAGTTGGAGGATAGCTCGTGTTCCCGTCATTGATTGTCCGTATCGCGAAGAGATTTGACGGCAACACAGCCTAAGACTGCCGCCGCACCGACTGATTTCAGATACTTTGCGAATGACCACATGGTCACTCCTGATTGGTACAAGTCATCGATCACATAAACTGCACAATCTTCAACACTTTGCGTCAGTTCGACCGACTTATTTTCAACGATATGCTCCCATACCTCTACCTTCTCTTCGAGCGAGAGATTCTTTAGGGAAGATTTTGGAACCGTCAACTGGGCGTGCACCAACGCGCACGTGTCAAAATCATGGAAGCCGTCTTTAAGTATCGCAGCAACTTTCTCCGCAAGAATCTTGGGCAAATGAAATGCCTTGTCCTTGGTTGGAGGGATGTACGTTAGGCAACATTGATCTGCGTCACAGCGAGGAGGCACCCGAGTCAACGCATTCGCGAGCAATTTGCTTAGCTCGTTGATCGCATCTTCATCCTTCTCGTATTTAGCTTCGTATTCCAGTTCGCCTGCGCACGTTCGTTCGGCTGCTTCTGGACGTTCCTTATTTAAATCTAACGCAAGGCATGCATCGAGTTCGTCAGTAAAAAACGGTCTGATGTTATCGTTTAGTTCGAGGACTGGCATAACACGATAGTCTGATTGGAAGTTTTGAATGGTCTCACGCTCGTCGACATCAAGATTCGGGAAGAATGCATATCGTGCCTTCCCTGACTTCGATATCCGCCAACCGGTGTTGGATTTGCTCATGATATCGCTATGAAGTTGACTGAACAGTTCGGTATAGAACGAGGCGTTCGACCCGCCGACTGAGAAGAACCAGCTTCCATTTTCTTTCTGTTCAAACGTCGTTGCGATCAGTCTTGCTCTGCTGCTGACAGGTCTAGAAATCATCTTTGGCCTCGTGTGAGTTGCGGCACTCGATCGTTGAATCAGCGTCTTGTGCGACCTTATGAACTCCATTCGCTCAACATTGAATTATCCGCCACCATCTTCCTCAACAGGTTGCTCAAATAGCTCCCCTTGCAGGTCTGGCTTGTCCCACTCCGTTTCAATTGTGTCACGAAAGGCTTTAATGATCTGCGCCTTAATCTTGTCGTCGGGCAACTTCACTCGAATTGATTGTCCTGCGCCATCTGGATCATTCTTCAAGGCAGAGGTCTTATTCAGATGCTCGTTGAGCAGCTTTTGAACACTCTTGCGAAGGTTCTTTTTCGCTTCTCTATTGCGCCATTTCCCATATACACTAAGGGTGACATCATCGAGCAAATCGTCAAACTTTAAGACCACATCCTCATTGACCGCTGTTCGACCCACGCGAACAACAGCAGCACCAAGAACCCGGTTGCCGAAAGCTCGTCGGTTGTACTCACTCGGCTGCGGGTCTGAGTCAGGCATCCAAGGAATGAAGTAGAGAGGACGTATATCATTGCCATTCTCGTCGCGGGGAATCAGCGTGACGGCTCTGCTGCCTCGTTTTACTTTGCAGACCGCGCGGACTTTGGTGGGCCACTTTTCTGTTCGCTTGGGTGCGATCATCCCAACGCCACCCTCATGTTCGACGAGCCGCCAAACGCAACAATCCACGGCTGGCAATTTGGCCGCCTTCAGTTCTTTCGCAAGAGCGAGCACTCCTTGACTCTGGTCGTGGCCATCATCGTGTCGCGTCAAATACACAATTCGGGCAGCGGAAACCTTTGAGCCTGCAAGGGCAGATTGCAGAACGCCAGGCGTTTGAAGCAGAAATGAGCGCGCTTGGCGTTGGTTACTATCGTTCCCACTGGGAGGCGGTATAGCTCCAAACATACTGGCTTTACACTCGGCGATGAGATGTTCAGCCTTATCGTTCGTAAAGATGGCATCGGGCGTGGCATTATCCTTGGCGACGATGGCGGCCCGTTTCAACCTTGCTATGAGGTTTGGACTTAGGGGAAGTGTCTCTTCGATGGACCGAAGCCTGTACCCCGCTTCAGCTAGGAGTGGACGAATGTTGCTCCCATTTGGCGGTTGGAGCATCCAAAGCAGCAGGTTCACTTGAAAGAGACTATCGCCGAGTAGTTCGTTTAGGCTTACTGCCATTTGCTGTTCCCCCTTCCTGCTTGAAATGGTCACGGATTATCGTGTGGTAGTCCAGGCCGCCAATCTTCGCCTTTACGGCAGGATCAAGGTATTGCTGAACGTTGGTAATGAGACGATGAACGCTGTTGCCGCATGTTCCATGCGGCACGATGGCTGTAATCTTTTTTGTAGTAATTTCCAAGAAAATCGGCTGCCATATATGTCGGTCTACGGCGTAGACGTGGCATTTAGTGGGACCAAGGGAGATCGGATCACCCCAAAGGCGAAACCGATTGTTTTCGTGACGAAATGTTTGACGGATGAACTCGTCGAACACCTGTTGCGTCAATGGTTCAAAAAAGTCGAGAACAACTGGTGCTCCAACAATCGTCGTTGACTTACCTGCGGTCTGAATCGTGGTCTTCTCAACC
>Ga0070665_100001386_pt1 | contig 28568 bp, 25 predicted proteins | sample KBSS13metaG_FD_65862 | JGI IMG/M metagenome (GOLD analysis project Ga0070665, IMG submission 65862) | Switchgrass rhizosphere microbial communities from Kellogg Biological Station, Michigan, USA - KBS S1-3 metaG | ecosystem: Host-associated > Plants > Roots > Rhizosphere > Soil ... | reverse complement strand
GGATGCGGGTCATCGGTCCTCTCCTGCCTGGCGGCGCGGCGCTTCCACCAGACGAACCCCGAGAGGCGCCCGCGGTTCCCCCCGGGTATCAGCCGATGAACTGGGTCTTCCCGAAGTCGGGTACGACGATCTCGGCTGGCGCAGTCCCCGCGAGATCACAGGCGGCGGTGTCGAGGTGGCAGACGATCAGATCGGTCTGGTTCCGAAGCGGGTTGACCACGAGCACCCTGTCGGCGTCGAGCCACTGGACGAGCCAGGCGACCTCGCCCCTGCCGGTGTAGTCGCGGGGCGGGTCGAAGCGGAAGGGCCGCCCGCGGACGTCCTGGGCGACCATGTCGCCGGGACCCACGGGTGCCACACCGTCCACGCCCGCAACGCCTTTGCGCAGGTCCAAGCCCATCTGCTGGCCCATGCCGTCGGAGTAGTGGAACCCGGCCAACGACTCGCCTCTCGCGTCGCCCTTCAGGCGGATCGAGCGCACCTCCGCGTCGTCGTCCAGGTCTCTGAGCAGGTCGGCCTCGGTGACGCGCGTCTGCTCACGTGTGGCCGGGTCGTAGCGGACCTGTGCCAGTTCCGCGGGAAGCTGATCGGGGTTCAGGTCCTTGAACCAGTAGACGTAGGTGGCGGAGACCAGCGCAGGCGCGGGCGCATCACCCGGTTTCACGACCACCGAGTCGCGAGCGACCTCCTGGCCGGAGCGGGTGTCGTAGACGACGACCTCGGGCTCGCCGGGCGCCGGGAACTCGAACCACACCAGACGGGAGCCGGCGTTGGACGAGAGCATCCAGCCCGGGCGGCTCGTCAGCGGCCAGCGGTCGTCGCCGTACCCCTTGCCGGTCGTACCGACCGCCCCGAGCGGGTCGATCGTGGACCCGTCGGTGAACCAGATCCGGCCGTCGTCGGTGCGGAACCCGACTCCGTCGTCGGTCAGGTCCAGCTCCGCGACAGGCCCGCCGGCCTCGACCGTGCGGTCGCCGTAGTGGATGGTGCTGCCGTCGGCGTAGGTCACCGGTCGCGAGGTCGGGGGCCGGGGTGCCGGGGCAGGCTCAGGCTCGCGATGCGCGTCCCGCCCGAGGTAGACCGTGGTGGCCGTCGCGGCGACGACGGCCACCGCGGCCGCAACGCTCGCCACCCGGGTACGCCGCGCCCGACGACGCGCGGTCTCGCGCAACGCCTCGAACGGCGGGGGAACGATCTGGTCGCCGAGGCGGCGGAGCACGTCGAGCTCAGACATGGCGCACTTCCTCTGGATCGTCCTCGGTGTCGTCCAGCAGGCCGGCGAGCCGCGCTCGCGCCCGAGACAGACGCGACTTCACCGTGCCCTCCGGGACCCGCAGCTGCGCGGCTATCTCCGCGACCGACAGGTCGGCGAGATAGTGCAGCACGACCACCTCGCGGAGCTCGGCGGCGACCTCCGCCAGCGCGGCCACGATCGCGACGTGCTCGGGGCCGACGTCCACCGGTCCCTGCGGGCCCGGCACCTTGGCCTGGTAGCGACGTACCACCGACGCATGCCGCCACCCGTGTCGCACGCCGTTGAGTGCGACGACGCGCACCCATGCCTCGGGGTTGTCCACCCGGGCCAGGTGGGACCTCTTGCGCAGGGCGGTCACGAACGCGTCCTGGACGGCGTCCTCAGCTGCGGCCAGGTCGCCGCACACGGCGTAGATCTGGACGACCAGGCGGCGGTAGGACGCGTCGTACAGCTCGTTGAGATCGAGTGCCGCCGGCATCTCCCGCCCCCTCCCGCTCGTCCAGGATCGCGGATCGAGTCCCTCCTGTGACGTGACGAACCGCCAACGGACCGAAAGGTTCCCGACGAGCTGTGCCTCTTCGCGCCGGGTGGGCGTCAGCCGCGGGCCCCGCGGATCTCCCTCTGCTCGGCGAGGGCGGCGCGGACCGCCGGTACGACCTCCTCGACCGTGGCCACGCAGCGGGCCAGGGCGAGGTCGTCGGGGTCGACCACGAGACCGTCGCCGACGACGCGGTGGACCTCGGCCCACGCCTCGCCGACCAGCACCAGCGCGGCCGCACCGGGCTCGGTCTGCGCTGCCGCCCAGACGATCGCGGCCTCGCTCAGGGTGCCGATGCCACCGGGCAGCGCGACGACCACGTCAGCGGTGAGCAGGTGCCGCAGGCGCTCGGCGTAGTCGGCCGACCACCGGAGCTCGGCGTTGCTCTCGTGGGGAGCCAGGTGCTCCCACGCCGACATCGGCAGACCGACCGTGTGCCCACCGGCTGCGGCGGCCGCACCCGACGTCGCGCCCATCAGCCCGCCGTACCCGCCGGTGACGACCGTCCAGCCCTCGGCCGCGACGGCCCGGCCGAGCCGCTCGGCGGCGGCGTACCGCGGATCCTCGGGCCCGATCCGCGCCGAGCCGATGACGCCGATCTCAACCGGAGACGAGCTGGTAGCCACGGAGACCCTTCTTCTGGTTGAGCGTGATGATGACGCCCCGCAGGACGCCCTCGCTGTACTCGCTGCCCGGGTTGAGGGCGACGGTCTTCCCGATCCGCGCCTCGCCCCGCGACTCGTGGATGTGGCCGTGCAGGCTCATCATCGGCTGGTACGCCGCGATCGCGTCACGTACCGCCGAGCTGCCGACCCCCGCGATCACCGGCGCCCCACCCTTGACCACCGGCCGGAACTCCGCGTCGAGCTCCATCGCCTGGTCGATCGGGGTGTTCTTCGGCGGCACGTGCAGGTTGAAGATCGCCCGGCCCGGGTCTGCCAGCTTGGCGACCTCCTCGTCGATCACCTTCCGGAGGTCGTCCTCGTCGAGCTCGCGCGGCGAGTCCCAGGGCGTGCGGTTGGAGTAGCCGACTGAGATCATCGGGAACCCACCCGGCAGCTCGACGACCCGGCTGTCGGGGTTGACCACGATGTCACTGCCGTTCAGCAGGTCGTCGACGAACATCGGATCGTCGTTGCCCGGCGCGAAGATCACCTCGATCCCGGTGCCACCGAGTCGGTCCTCGGCCATGTCGATCCAGCGGCCCATGGTCTCGGTCATCAGCTTCTGGAACAGCTTCTCGACCGCGCCCGGGTCCTGGCGCAGCGCGGCCACCTCGTCCGGGGTCATCGGGTGTGCGTAGAAGCCGGCGTCCGCGATGAACTTCTTCAGCCCGGGCAGTCCCGTGGAGTCGACGACCCGCTTGCGGCCGAAGAGGTGGGCGGCGTACTGGTCGGGCGCCTCCTCGACCACCGGCACGATCATCTTCCCGGTGATGTCACCGCCCATCACGACCGCGTCGACGCCGTAGAACCTCCCGGCGTTCAGGAACTTCCGTAGGCAGACGTCGGACCCGTGGATGTCCGTGGCGAAGAAGATCTTCGCGTCCTTCATCCCTGTGCTCCTCCTATTTCCTCCGGCAGCTCGTACCAGGGCGTCTTCCGCCCGACCACGCTGCGCGCCTTCCAGCGCATGGACTTCGGGGCCGACCGGAGCGACTCGTCGATCTCGTCGGCCCGGCCCTCGACGACGGCCGCATCCTCCGGGTCGAGCAGGTCGCCGGCGGCGGTGCGGACCAGCCGCAGGTTGTCGGTGACCGTGGTGAACCAGCCCCAGTCGGTCGAGGTGACGGAGCGGAGCCGGTCCAGGGACAACGCGTTGGTCCCGCCGTCGCCCCCTCCGGCGATGTCGACGTTCTCGTGGGTGAGCAGCAGCCGGACGGCGTCGACCAGGTCCTTGCGGTTGATCTCGTGGATCTGCAGCTTGGTGAGGAGCAGGTCGGCGGCGTCGAGGCTGTAGGGGTGCTGGTCCAAACGGCCGGTCAGGTCGAGCCGGTGGCACATCGAGAAGACCCCGACGAACACGTCGACCTGCCGCTTGTTCACGGTGTCGTAGAACAGCATCCGCTGGGCCCCGTGCAGAGCGTTGAAGCGGTCGTTGGGCTGGTACGCGGCGGCGGTCAGGACCTCCGTCGCCCTCCGGCTGGACTTGGCCGGGACGACGACGTCGAGGTCGCCGTACCCGCGCTCGAGGGCGGCCGGGACCGGCCGGTGGTCGTGGAGGGCGACGCCCACACCCCCGAGCAGCCGGACCGGCAGGTCGGTCGCCGACTCGACGACCCGGCGGCCCTCGGCGACGACGTCTGCCAGGGGGACGCTCATGCCGGATCGCCGATCGTCGCGCGGTGGATGGTGTCGTAGTGCTCGGTACGCGCCTCGTCGCTCGGGAAGTTGTAGGAGCGCTTGCCGGTCAGCTCGGCCAGGTGGAAGCCCACCAGCGACAGCGGCAGCGCGGCCGTCACCGGCGACAGCTCCTCCGGCACGCCGGACGCCAGTGGCAGCCACAGCTCTCCGGATGCGCCAGCCGCCGGCTCGACGTCCGAGACCACGACCGGGCTGGCGCCGACGAAGCGGAGCTCGGAGAGGATCTCGAGCCCGCGGTCATGGCCGGCGCCGGTGGGGTTGACCAGGACGACCGGGTCGCCGGGACGGGTCACGAAGTACTCCTCGTGCGCCCACTCCTCCAGGTTCGTCGAGACGGCACGCAGCTGCGGCCCCTCGAAGAGCTTGGCGGCGCCGAACCGCGCGGTCGCCTCGTTGGGACCGGCGCCGAGGAACGTCGCCCAGGCGCCGCCGAGGAGCACGCGGGCGGCGTCGACCGCACCGTCGCCACTGAGCTCAAGCGTGCGCGCCGCCGCGGCCGGGAGACCGTCGAGCGCGCGGCGCAAGGTGCCCTCCTGGCCGCGCAGCTCGGCGATCTCGGCGGCGAGGCGGAGCAGACTGCCCAGCATCGCGACGTACGTCGACGTGCCCGGCGAGAACCCGAGCGTGGTCACGTCGAGCGGCACCACCTCGTCGACGGCTCGCCCGAGCTGGCTGTCGGCGGAGTGGGTGAGGCCGAAGACCGGGTGTCCGAGGCGCCGGGCCTGGACCGCGGCCTCGGTGGTGCGGCCGACCTTCCCGGAGAACGACACGCAGATGACCGCACTGGCCTTGGGCAGCGCGCGTGGCAGGTAGCGGGCGAGGTCCAGGGCGTGCACCGGATGGGCGGTCACGGGGGTGTGCCGCTGGAAGGCCAGCGCTACGGCCTGCCCGGCGAAGGCGCTGTCTCCGCAGCCGGTGAGCCACAGGTGCTCGACCTCGCGGTCGACGAGGGTGCGGGCGAGCCGGCTGACGTGGCCCTCCGCGTCGTCGAGCACGTCGGAGACGACGTCGGGGATCATCGCGATCTCGCGCCGCATCACGTCGATGTCGTACGCCGCGCCGTCCGGCGCCTGCCCCGCCTCCGCTGTTCGGGGCTGCCGGGTCGGCGGGGCTGGCGGGACCGGGACGGCTCGGGATGCGCGGTCGCGGCCGAGCTCCCGGAGCACGTCGGCATCCTGGTCGAGGAGGCGCAGGCTGCCCGACGAGGCGATCGCGGTGCCGGCGACGGCGACGCCGAGCGCCACCGCCTCCAGGGTCTCCAGGCCCTGGGCGAGCCCGGCTGCGACGCCGCCGCAGAAGGAGTCGCCGGCGCCGGTGGTGTCGACGACGTCGCTCTCGAGCGCGGGCACGTGCACGAGGTCGTCGCCGGTCATCACGTAGGCGCCGTCCGCGCCGGCCTTGACCACCGCACGTCGTACGCCGGCCCGGGCCAGGGCCCGCAGTCCTCCGGTCGGTGTGCGGTCGCCGCCGGTGATCGCCTGGAGCTCCTCGAGGCTGGGCTCGAAGAGGTCGACGGCCCCGGCCAGGGCGAGCACCCGCGCAGCCGGTTCGTCCGCCCAGCCCTCGTGGGTGTCCAGCGTGATCACGGCATCCGGAGCCGAGCGCCGTACCTCGGCCACCACAGCCTCCGCGTTGGCCACCGGCATCGCCGCGACGTGCACGACTCGAGCGCCGCTGACCGCGACGGCGACGTCCTCGGGCAGCGGCGCGACCTCGGCCGAACGTCCGACCGGGGTGCGGTACACCCAGTGCCGGCGACCGTCGGGCTCGTAGATCACCCAGTTGCGGACCGTCGGGCCGAGGACGTCGACGACGTGGGTCGTGTCCACCCCCGCACCGGCCAGCCGGTCGAAGGCGTCCGCGGGGAAGTCCTCCCCTCGCCGGGCGACGAGCACGACGCGGGCGCCGCACGCGGCGGCGGCCGCAGCGCTGTGCACGCTGTTGCCGCCGAGCGTGGCCATCAGGGAGGTGCCGTCGGCGAGGACGACGTCGTCGATGGTGAGGTTCCCGACGACGACCACTGCGGGGTCGGCCGTCGCCGGGAAGTCGGGGTACTCCTGGTTCACTCGGTGCTCACTCCGTGCTCACTCCGGGGGGATCTCGCGGTAGGCCAGGGACAGGTCGACACCGCGGCGCTTGTTGATCGCCCAGGTGACGGCGTACCAGACGACGCCCACCACGACCACTCCGATCATGAACTTCAGCGAGAGCCCGCGGGTGGCGGCGAAGGTCGCGTTCACGGTGTTGTCGGCGATGAACATGATCATCAGTCCGCCCAGCGCGACCACGCCCCCGAGGCCGGCCAGGGTGATCGCCGGCACGCCGAAGATGCGCCGGGCTCCGCCGCCCTCCCAGATCTGCGGGAGGCGGTAGGGGAACACCATGCCCGCGATGCTGACCAGGATGAACGCGCAGATCTGCGCGAGCAGTGCCCCGAGCAGGCTTGCCTTGGGGATCTGCACGAGCGCGATCAGCGCCGCCGTCCCCGTGACCGCACACAGCAGGATCGCCTTCACCGGCGTGTGCAGCCGGTCGTTGACCTCGCCGAGCTGGTGGGGGACCGTGCGGTCCAGCGACCAGGCCAGCATGTAACGGGTCGCCTGGAGCGCCGAGAGCGGCGTCCCCATCAGGGCCCAGAGGATGAACCCGACGCCGATCAGCACCAGCAACGGCACGCTGCCGGTGAGGATGCTGGCGATCAGGTTGATGCTGGGAGGGACGCCACCCGGAGTGGCGAGCTGCTCGTTCCCGGTGTTGGCGAGGTAGCTGAGGCTGTTGGCCCACTGCGAGCCGACCGCGTGCTGGTAGATCGCCACCAGACCGAACAGGACTGCACCGTTGATGAGCACGCCACCGACCATGGCGAAGTACTGCGTGCGACTGGCGCGCTTCACCTCGCCGCCGATCTGGGCCGAGCCCTGGGCGTAGCCGACGACGAAGAACACCCACGGCAGCATCAGGATCGTGGCGGAGAGGCTGAACCCGTGCGACGGGTTGAAACCGCCCGACCGGGCCGCGGAGATGACGGCGTCGTACTGCAGGCCCTTGTTGGCCGTGGCCATGTTGTTCCACTGGGCGGCGATGTCGCCGCTCTTGAAGAGCAGCAGGCCTGCGACCAGCAGGATGCTCAGCCCGGCCAGACCGAACAGCCACTTCTGGATCCGCCAGTACCACTGCGAGCCGTAGATCAGGACGGCGGCGAAGCCGAAGGTCAGGACGGCGCCGACCACGATCACCCACCACTGGGTGGTGATCCCGAGGACCGTGTGCTTGGCCACCAGGTCGTTGCTCAGGGTGATCCAGCCGGAGTGCCCGGTGACGGCGCCGATCGTGGTGAGGGCCACGGGCACCGCGAAGGTCAGGGCGAACCACGCGTTGAACCCGATCCAGAAGAAGATCAGCCACATACCCTGGCTCCACGAGAGCAGCCAGCCGGCGATCGGGTGGAGCGCACGGCTGACGAAGACGTAGTCACCGCCCGAGCGCGGCATCGCGGCCGAGAACTCGGCGTACACCCAGAGCAGCGTGAAGGCCATCACCACCGTCCCGATCACGATCGACAGCAGCATGCTGCCGCCGGGGAAGTTGCCGGGAGCCTGCAGCAGCATGAAGACGGCCCCGAGGGCGACGTTCATGCCGAGCGTGTTCATGATCAGGGCGTCCCACTTGGAGACCTCCCGGACCAGTCCGGTCGCGTTGCGTACGAACAGCTGACCGTCCTCGGAGAAGTCCGAGGGGATCGAGACCTCTGCCATGTCGTTCCTCCAGTGCAGCGATGGATGCGTGGTGCCCGCGTGCGGGCCCCGAGTCAGTGGTGGTCGCCTCGACGGCTCTCGATGGCGAAGCGGAAGTGCTCCGGGCGGTAGAGCACGCGCGAGTACTCGACCGGCCGGTCCCTCTGGTCGCGGGTCACGCCGACGACCTCGAGCAGCGGGCTGCCAGGGGTGAGGGCGAGCAGGTCGGCGTCCTCGAGCCCCGCCCGGCCGACCTCGACCATGTTGTCCGCCGAGGTCATCTCGAGCCCGTGGACGTCGGCCAGGGCGTCGTACAACGACCCCTCACCGAGGTCGTGCCCCGCCATGCCCTTCAGGTACCGCGCGGGCAGCCACGCGGTCAGCAGGGCGACCGGGGCGTCGTCGAGGACCGCGAGCCGGCGCAGGCACCAGGCCTCGCGGCGTCCACGCAGCCGGAGCGCCTCGGCGACCGGGACGGGGGCCGCCTCGACCTGGGACGCGAGGACCTGGACGACGGGGGCGAGACCCTGTTGGCGCATCGAGCCGTGGAAGCTGCCCAGGATCTGGATCTTCTCCACGAGCTTGCGCTCGCGGACGAACGTCCCCTTGCCGCGGGTGCGGTCGACGTACCCCTCCTTGGTGAGGTCGACCATCGCCTGCCGCACGGGAGCCAGGCTGACGCCGAGCGCCTCGGCCAGCCGCCGCTCGCGCGGCAGCTGCGAGCCCGGCCGCAGCCAGCCCTGCTCGATGCCCTGCAGCACCGCGACCTTGATCTGGTGGTGCAGCGGGGTGGGGCTGTGCCGGTGCACGCCGCGCGCCAGCCGCTCCTCCACCGTGATGGTCGCCACGGCGAGAACAATACAAAGTTATAATCTTGTGTCAAGCAGGTGACCGGGGAGCGATGAGGGCGATCGTCGCCCACCGACCCGACGCCCTGCGCGAGAATGGCCGGCCCGTTACGGCCTAGGCCAGAGCGCGCGCGGGGTGCTCGAGCAGGTCGACCAGGACGCCCAGCCACTGGGCGGCCACGACGCCGTCGACCGGACGGTGGTCGACCGACAGGGTCAGCGACATCACCTTCCCCGCCACGACCAGGCCGCCCTCGACCACGGGCTCGTCGCGTACAGCTCCGACAGCGAGGATCGCCGCCTGGGGTGGATTGATGATCGCGGCGAACTCCTCCACCCCGTACATCCCGAGGTTCGTCACCGCGATCGAGCCACCCTCAAGCTCGTCCTGCTTGAGCTTGCCCTCGCGGGCCCGATCGGCCAGGTCGCGCACCGACGCCGCCAGGGCCGTGGCGGTCAGGGACTCGACGTCGCGGACCACCGGCGTCATCAGGCCGCGGTCGGTCGCGACGGCGACGGCCACGTCGACGGTCGCGTAGCGACGTACGGCGTCGGGTGTCCAGGTCACGTTCATGTCAGGCACCCGTCGGTGTGCCGCGGCGACCGCCTTGACGACCAGGTCGTTGACCGAGACCCGGGTGGCGGCCTCCTCGTTGATCTCGGCGCGGAGCGCCAGCAGCGCCTCGGCCCGAACCGTCGCCCGCACGTAGAAGTGCGGCGCCTGCTGCTTGCTCTCGACCAGTCGACGTGCGGTCGCGCGGCGCATCCGCGAGTGCGGGATCTCCTCGTACGCCGCGGGGGGCCTCGGTCCGGCGACGGGTGCCAGGGCGCCCTCCTCGACCAGCGGACCATCGGATGCCGGAGCTGTCCCGCGGGCGGCGACCGCGGAGTCGACGTCCCGGCGCAGGATCCGCCCCCGCGGACCGGAACCCGAGATGTCCTCGACCGTGAGGCCGGCGTCCCGGGCGATCTTGCGCGCGAGCGGGCTCGCGAAGACCCGGCCGTTGCCGGCCGGTCCCGCCGGCCGAGGATCCGGCGTCGCCGGCATCTCGACCTCCTCGGCCAGCGGGGCGGCGGACTCGGGATCCGTGGGCACGTCGCGGCGTTCAGGAACGACGACGTCGGTGGCCGGGGCGACGCCCAACGACGCGAGCAGTGCGTCGAGGTCGTCGACCTGCTCCCCGGGCTCGCCCAGCACCGCGATCGGGTCTCCGACCTCGACCTGGGCGCCGGGCGGCACCAAGGTCTTCAGGACTCGCCCGGCCGCGTCGGCCTCGACGTCGACCGCGGCCTTCTCGGTCTCGACCGTCGCGATCGCATCGGCCGCGGCGAAGTCTCCCGACTCCTCGACCAGCCACTCCGACAGCACCGCCTCGGTCGCGTCGGCAGCGACACCCGGCATGCGCAGGACGCGGGCCATCTCAGTAGCTCGCGATCTCGGCGAGCGCGATCGCGACCTCGTCCTTCTGGGCGATCGCGGCTCGCTCGAGCACCTTGCTGATCGACGGTGACGCCTCGCCGCCGGTCACCCGCCACACCGGGGCGTCGAGCAGGTCGAAGAACCGGCGGTGGATCTCGTCGGCCAGCCACCCGCCGTACGACGTGCCCCGCGACCCCTGCTCGGCGATCAGGATCCGGTTGGTCTTCGCCAGGCTCCGCTCGATGGTGTCCCAGTCGATGCTGGCGCGGTCGAGCCAGCGCAGGTCGATCACCTCGACGTCGAGCTCGTCCTGCTCCTCGACCGCCTCCAGCACGTACGACGTCATCGCGAGGTAGGAGAGCACGGTCAGGTCGGCGCCCTCCCGTCGCACGGCGGCCTTGCCGACCGGCAGGCAGTAGTCCCAGTCGTCGATCGGGCCCGGACCGGACGAGGTGTAGAGGTCGACGTGCTCCAGGACGACGACGGGGTCGCGCAGCCGGAGCGCGGTGTTCATCAGCCCCACGTAGTCGTACGGAGTGCTGGGCGCGACGATCCGCCAGCCCGCCGACGTCGCGAGGATCCCGGCCGGGTCCATCGAGTGCTGCGAGCCGTAGCCGGTGCCCATCGCCACCTTGCTGCGGAGCACCAGCGGTACGCCGCCCGTCCCGCCGTACATGTGGCGTGCCTTGGCGATCTGGTTGAACAGCTGGTCGGCGGCGACCCACATGAAGTCGGCGTACATGAACTCGACGACGGGGGTGAACCGGCCGTCGAGCGCTATGCCACCGGCCAGGCCGGCGAAGGCGTTCTCGCTGATCGGGGTGCCGAGCACTCGGTCGGGGAACTGGTCCTTGAGGCCGCGGGTGGCGCCGTTGGTGCCGCCGTTGAGCCGGTGGACGTCCTCGCCCATCACCACGACGCCGGCGTCGGTGTCCATCCGGCGTGCCATCACGGCCGCCACGGCGTCGATGAACTTCGTCTCCTCGACGGTCACCGCTGTCTCGTCGGCCACGACCGGACCCGACTCGAGCTCGGACAGGTCTCCCCGGACCCCCACATCGACCCAGGCGGGGTCGGGCCACTCCGCGGGCTTGATCCGGCGCTGGCCGGGCTTGCCGTCGGGGTCGGGCTCGAGCAGCACCGAGCCGATCTCCTCCATCACCGCCTTGGCCTGGGCAACCGCCTGCTGCGTCTCCTCCTCGGTGAGGATCCCCAGCCGGACGAGGTGTGCCGCGCTCTGCGTCAGCGGGTCACGCGCCCGCCACTCCTGCTCCTCCTCCTTCGAGCGATAGCCGAAGGCGCTGCCGGCGAAGCCGCCGTTCTGGTGGAAGAAGCGGTAGGTGTCCACCTCCACCACGGTCGGGCCGTGGCCGCGTCGCATGTGCTCGGCGGCCTCGGTCATGGCCAGGTGGACCGCCAGCGGGTCCATCCCGTCGACCTTCCAGGCGGCGATGCCGAAGCCGGGCCCTCGAGACGACAGGCGTGGTTCGCCGGTGGCCTCCTCGACGCTCGTGGACACGGCGTACCGGTTGTTCTCGATGAAGAAGCAGACCGGGAGGTCCCAGGCAGCCGCGAGGTTCATCGACTCCAGCGTGGATCCGATGTTGGTGGCGCCGTCGCCGAAGTAGGTGACCGCGACCGCGTCGGTGCCCGATCGTCGGTGCGCCCACGCGAAGCCGGCAGCTTGCGGGACGCCGCCGCCGACGATGGCGTTGGTGCCCATCGCGCCTGCTTCCTTCCACTGCAGGTGCATCGACCCGCCACGGCCGTGCGACCATCCGCGGTCGAGCCCGGCGATCTCGGCGAGGGTGCGCAGCAGCACCTCGCGTACGTCGTCGCTCGGGGCCTCGAGCGGGTTCATGCCCTTGGGCTCGACGTGATGGAGCGCCTTGGCCAGGAACTGGTGATGGCCGCGGTGCGAGCCGTTCACGGAGTCCTCGCCGGTGAGGGCGAGCACCGAGCCGACGGCGCCACCCTCCTGGCCGATGCTCGAGTGGGCGGGGCCGTGGATCAGTCCGGCGCCGGCGAGGTCGAGGACGTACTGCTCGAAGCAGCGGATCCACACCAGCTGGGCGTGCATCGTGCGCAGCAGGTCGGGGTCCGCGGCGTCCCAGTCGGCGTCGGTGACGACGATCTCGACCCAGGGCGACACGGGCTGGAGCGGACGGTGCTCGGGCATGCGACTCTCCTTCGACCTCCGGCAGCCTGACACACGATTGGATCCAAAATCTAGACTCAATGACTGGACAGCGCATCAATCGCCGTGATTTTCTGCAGTTGGGATCCAAGAGAGGACGATCTGCCATGGGTATCCCCGGGCTCCGCCGCTTCGACCACGTCGGGTTCACGGTCCCCGACATCGAGCAGGCGCACGGGTTCCTGGTCGACGTGCTGGGCTGCGAGTACCTCTACACGCTGGGGCCGTACGAGCCCGAGGGCGACTGGATGGCCACCCATCTGAACGTCCATCCGGACACCCGGATGTACAACCGGTGGTTCCGCTGCGGCGACCAGGCGGTCTTCGAGGTCTTCCACTACGACGCCCCCGACCAGCGCGACATGATCCCGCGCAACAGCGACATCGGCGGTCACCACGTCGGTCTGTACGTCGACGACATCGACGTGGCGATCGAGCACCTCCGGGCGCACGACGTGCGGGTGTTCGACGGCCCGACCGCGAGCAAGGGACCGGCCGAGGGCAACCGCTGGATCTACTTCCTCAGCCCGTGGGGGATGCAGTTCGAGCTGGTCTGCTACCCGAACGGCAAGGCCTGGGACCGCGGGCACCCGCGCGAGAGGGTGGACCCATGAGCGATGTCGAGAGCAGCCCGTCCGTCGAGTACGCCGAGACGGGCGGCGCGGCCTCGGCCCGCGTCGCGTCGTACCTCCGCGACCTGATCCTGCGCGACGTGCTGAAGCCCGGTGACCGGATCCGACAGGAGGAGATCGCCGAACGGCTCGGCGCGAGCCGGCTGCCCGTGCGGGAGGCCCTGCGGATGCTCGAGGCCGAGGGGCTCACCGAGCACGAGCCGAACAAGGGTGCGCGAGTGCCGAGGCTGACCATGCACGAGCTCGACGTCATCTACCTGATGCGCGAGCGGCTCGAGCCGGTGGCCCTGTCGGAGAGCGTGCCGCAGCTCGACGAGGACGACCTCGTCAGGCTCGAGGACCTCCAGCAGCAGATCGAGCGCAACACCGACCTCGACCGGTTCCTCGAGCTCGACCGGGCCTTCCACCTGGCGACGTACTCGGGCTGCCACATCGACCCCCTCAACGCGATCGTGACCCGGCTGTGGAACTCCACCCAGCACTACCGCCGGGCCTACGTCGCCCTCAGCGGGCCCGACCGGATGTGGGTGGTGAACTCCGAGCACCGGCTCCTCCTCGACGCCGTCATGCGTCGCGACAGTCCCGATGCCGAGCGGTTCCTGGAGGGCCACATCCGACGTACCCGGATCGAGCTGGGCCACCACCCGTCGGTCTTCGGAAACGACTGACATGCCCACCCTCCTCGCGCCCGGACCACCGCTTGACGGAGCCGACAGCACACGCTTACCTTGTGCATCACAAACGATTGCAGATGAGGTGGGCGCAGGTGCCAGGAGCACAGTCGGAGGGTGGTCGGTGACCACGCCGAACATGACCCCTGCGCGGGCTGGGGGATCCCCGCTGGCAGCCCCCGGACACATGGGCGTCGACTACGAGACGCGGGTCGACTTCGAGCGTCTGCGGTCCTACCGCCTCGCGCGAGCGCGCGCGGCGCTCGCCTCGAGCGAGTGCGGCGCCCTCCTGCTCTTCGACTTCTACAACATCCGCTACACCACGCAGACGTGGATCGGCGGTGCGCTCGGCGACAAGATGACGCGATACGCCCTCCTCACCCGCGGCGGCGAACCGATGATCTGGGACTTCGGGTCGGCGGCTCGGCATCACCGCTTGTACTCCCCGTGGCTCGAGCCGGAGAACTCACGGGCCGGGATGCTCGGGCTCCGCGGGGCCATCGCTCCGTCCGTCGGGCTGATGGAGACAGCGGTCCGTGAGATCAAGGGACTCCTCGAGGACGCCGGTGTCGCAGACTCCCCGGTAGGCGTCGACATCGTGGAGCCCGCGTTCCTGTTCGAGATGCAGCGCCAGGGTCTGAACGTCGTAGACGCCCAGCAGCTGATGCTCGACGCGCGCGTGATCAAGTCGCCTGACGAGATCATGCTGCTCACCCAGGCCGCCGCCATGGTCGACGGCGTCTACCAGGACATCGTCGACGTGCTGAAGCCCGGCATCCGCGAGAACGAGATCGTCGCCCTCGCCAACCGCCGGCTCTACGAGCAGGGCTCCGACCAGGTCGAAGCCGTGAACGCCGTCTCGGGCGAGCGCTGCAACCCGCACCCGCACAACTTCTCCGATCGGATCATCCGACCGGGTGACCAGGCGTTCTTCGACATCATCCACTCCTTCAATGGCTACCGGACCTGTTACTACCGCACGTTCAACGTCGGCAGCGCCACCCCGAGCCAGCGCGACGCCTACACCCGAGCCCGCGAGTGGATGGATGCCGCCATCGACCTGATCAAGCCCGGTATCGGCACCGACCAGGTCGCCTCGGTCTGGCCGGCGGCCCAGGAGTTCGGGTTCGAGAGTGAGATGGCGGCGTTCGGCCTGCAGTTCGGACACGGCTTGGGGCTCGGGCTCCACGAGCGGCCGATCATCTCCCGGCTCAACAGCATGGTCGAGCCGATCGAGCTGGTGGAGGGGATGGTGTTCGCACTCGAGACCTACTGTCCCGCTGCCGACGGGTTCTCGGCCGCCCGGATCGAAGAGGAGGTGGTCGTCACGGCCGACGGACCGCGCGTGCTGACGCTCTTCCCGGCGCAGGACCTCTTCGTCGCCAACCCCTACTGATCTCGGCACGTCCACCGCGAAAGGCGTCTCATGTTCGACCACCCCACCGATGTCCCCACCGACCTGTACCTCGGGGGGAAGTGGGTGACCGCAGGGGACGGCGGCCGCTTCGACGTGATCGACCCGTCGACCGGAGACGTCGTCACGACCGTCGCCGACGGCACGGTGGAGGACGCGATCGCGGCGGTCGATGCGGCCGACACAGCCGCCGAGGACTGGGCCGCGAGGTCGCCGCGAGAGCGGTCGGAGATCCTGCGGCGCTCCTACGAGCTGATGACCCGCGATGCCGACCACCTCGCCCGCCTGGTGACGATCGAGAACGGCAAGGCGTTGACGGACGCCCGTGGCGAGGTCGCCTACGCCGCAGAGTTCTTCCGGTGGTACGCCGAGGAGGCGGTGCGAGCGCACGGGTCGGTGGTGACCGCGCCGTCGGGTGCGAACAAGATCGTCGTCCTCGAGCAGCCGGTCGGCATCTGCGTCCTGGTCACGCCGTGGAACTTCCCGGCCGCGATGGCCACTCGCAAGATCGGCCCGGCGCTCGCTGCCGGCTGCACCGTGGTGCTGAAGCCGGCCAGCGACACCCCGCTCACCGCGCTCGCCATGGCGGCGATCCTCGAGGAGGCCGGGGTCCCGCCCGGAGTCGTCAACGTCCTGCCCGCGCGTCGCTCCGGGTCCGTGGTCTCGGCGATGCTGCACGACGCCCGCGTCCGCAAGCTGTCGTTCACCGGCAGCACGGAGGTCGGCCGGATCCTGCTCAAGGAGGCGGCCGACCAGGTCGTGAACTGCTCCATGGAGCTCGGGGGCAACGCGCCGTTCGTGGTGTTCGCCGATGCCGACCTCGAGGCGGCGGTGGGCGACGCCATGATCGCCAAGATGCGCAACGGCGGCGAGGCGTGCACAGCCGCCAACCGGTTCTTCGTCGAGGAGTCGGTGGCCGAGGAGTTCGGTCGGCTGCTGGTCGAACGGATGTCCGCGCTGACGGTCGGTCCCGGTCTCGAGGAGGGGACGCAACTCGGCCCGATGGTCAACGTCGAGGCGGTCGAGAAGATCCATGAGCTCGTGATCGGAGCCGTCGCGTCCGGCGCCAAAGTCGCCACCGGCGGGTCGCGCCCCGACCGCCCGGGCTTCTACTACGACCCGACCGTGCTGGTCGACGTCCCCACCGACGCGAGCATCCTTGGCGAGGAGATCTTCGGCCCGGTTGCCCCGATCGTCACGTTCCGTGACGAGGAGGAGGCGATCCGGTTGGCGAACGACACCGAGTACGGCCTGGTCTCCTACGTGCACACCCGTGACCTGGCCCGTGGCCTGCGCGTCAGCGAGCGCCTCGACTCCGGCATGGTCGGCCTGAACCGCGGGATCGTCAGCGATCCTGCCGCCCCCTTCGGCGGCACCAAGCAGAGCGGGATCGGCCGCGAGGGCGGGCATGACGGGATGCTCGACTACCTGGAGTCCAAGTACGTGGCGGTGCAGTGGTGACGGGGCCCTCGCTCCTGGATCCCGGCCAGCTGACCAGGCTCACCGACGCCTCGGCCGGGACGCCGTTCCTCCTCCGGGGCGGCACCGTGCTGACGCTCGATCCCGAGCTCGGTCGGCTGGACGGTGGCGAGGTCCTCGTCGTCGACGGCAGGATCGCCGCGGTCGGCCAGACGATGGACGGCCTCCCGTCCGGGGCCGTCGTCGTCGACACGACCGACTGCATCGTCACGCCCGGTTTCGTCGACGGACATCGGCACTGCTGGCAGGGGTCCCTCCGCCGGCTGGCGGTGGACGCCGACCTCGCGACGTACCTCGCGATCACCCACGACGGGGTGGCGCGCCACTACCGGCCCGAGGACATGTACGTCGGGGACCGGGTCGCGCTCGTCGGCGCCCTCGACGCCGGCTTCACCACCGTGCTCGACCTCAGTCACAACACGCGGTCGAGGGCCCACGCCGACGCCGTGCTGCAGGCCTATCGCGACACCGGCATCCGAGCCGTGCACGCCTCGGCCCCACCCAACGCCTACGAGTGGGAGGAGCACTGGCCTGACGACCTCCACCGGCTGAAGGAGATCGTCGCCGCCGAGCCCCTCATCACGCTCCGGATGGCGATCGACATGCGGCGCGTGCGCCCCGTCGAGGAGCTGATGGCCATCGCCCGCGAGCTCGGCCTTGCGATCACCATGGACGGGGTGATGGGGCCGGGATCGGCCGACGAGCTGACCTCCCTGGGCGAGCGGGGCCTCCTCGGACCCGACGTCACCCTCATCCACGCCACCGCACTCAGCGAGTCGGCTTGGGAGCACATCGAGAGGTCGGGTGTCCAGATCGTGCTGGCGACGACGTCCGACGAGCAGCTCAGCCTGGCGGGCGGTGTCCCGCCGATCCAGCGAGCACTCGACACCGGCCGCAAGCCCGGCCTCTCCGTCGACGTCGAGATCTCGCTGGCGGGAGACGCGTTCACCCAGATGCGTGCCACACTGCTCACCCAGCGGATGCTGGCGGTCATGCAGCGGGCGGCCGGGGAGAAGCAGCCGGCCATGCTCGACAACGCCGACCTCCTCGAGATGGCCACCGTGTCCGGAGCCCGCGCGGTCGGGCTCGCGGACACCGTCGGGTCGATCACGGTCGGCAAGCAGGCCGACCTGAACGTGATCTTCGCCGGTGGCATCAACAGCCTCCCGGGCGGCAACCCGGTCGGGATCGTGGTGCAGGGTGTCGACCGGGCCGACATCCGTGCAGTCTTCGTCGGCGGCACGCTCCGCAAGTGGGACGGCCAGGTGCTGGGCGTCGACGTCGACGACCTGCGTGCCCGAGCCGAGGCCTCGCGCGACCACGTGCTCGCCAGCGCCGGCTTTCGCTTGGGCGAGGGCGGCCCCGAGGGAGTGCCCGAGCTCCAGGACGAGCACCTTCGCGCGTACTTCACCAGCCACGACTGACCGACCAGCAGACCGACCAGCAGAGGAGACCCAGGGCGATGCCCGACCTCAAGATCGCCGTCCTCGGGACCGGCGCGAACGGTGCCGCGGTCGGTGCCGACCTGACCCGCGCCGGACTCGACGTGACCCTGATCGACCAGTGGCCCGCGAACGTCGAGCGGATGCGCGTGGACGGCGTACGCCAGGAGATGCCGGACGACTCCACCGTCACGCCGGTGCGAGCGCTGCACCTGTGCGACGTGGCGACGCTCCGCGAGACGTTCGACCTCGTCTTCGTCGTGGTCAACGCCTACGACACGCGCTGGGCCTGCGAGCTGATCAAGCCCTACGTCGCACCCGACGGTCTCGTCGTCGGTCTCCAGAACGGGATGACGCTGGACGTGATGGCGGAGGTCATGGGTGTGGAGCGGACCCTGGGCAGCGTGATCGAGATCGCGGCGGCGATGTTCGAGCCCGGCCTGGTCGAGCGCCACACACCCGTGTCCGGCACCTGGTTCGCCCTCGGGGGGCTGGATCCCGCAACCCATGCGCGCGCCGAGCAGGTCGCACAGGCGCTCGGCCATGCGGGCACGGTCGCGGTCGTCGACGACATCCGCTCGGCGAAGTGGATGAAGCTCACCGTGAACTGCGCCGAGCTGGTCACCTCGGCCTGCCTGGACCTGCCCCTCCTGCAGGCGGCGCAGACGCCCGGCATGCACGACTTCATGCTGCGCGCCGGGAAGGAGGCCGTGCGGACGTCGATGGACCTCGGCCACCGGATCGTGCCGGTGTTCGGGCTGGAGGACGTCGACCCCGACCGGCCCGATCACTTCGTCGAGCGCATGCTCGACGCGGTCTACACCCAGTGGTCGCTGCCGCACACACTCACCACCGTGCTGCAGGACTGGCGCAAGGGCCGGCACAGCGAGGTCGACGAGCTGAACGGCTACGTCGTGCAGCAACGTGCCCGGCTCGGCGGCGACGCCCCCGCGAACGCCCGCACCGTCGAGATCGCCCACCGGATCGAGTCGGGCGACCTCAAGCCGGGTGTGGAGAACGCCGAGCTGTTGCTCGCCCCCTGACGCGCCGCGGCCCGCTCGGTCCCACCGATCCAGTCCCGAAGCTGGGACATCTACCAAGGAGTTCCCATGAGCACCACCCAGGAGAGTGCCGGCGGCGCCGAGCGCTACCGCGTGTCCTCGCTGGCCGTCGACCCGGACGCCAGCCTCAGCGCCGACGACGGCTGGATCGACATGGAGGTGCGGTGGCTCGTCACCGCAGACACGGTCGGCTCGAAGCAGACCGTGGTCGGCCGCACGGTCCTCAAGCCCGGCTCGAAGCACGACATCCATCGCCACCCCCACGCCGAGGAGTGGGAGTACGTCGTGTCGGGCAGTGCGATCAAGCACGTCGGCGACGACTCGGTCCGGCTCGAGACCGGAGACGTGGTGTTCGTGCCCGCCAACGTCTTCCACGGTCTCGAGAACGCCTCCGACAGCGAGCCGGTCGTGACCGTCTGGGGCTACAGCGGCGCGGCGACCCTCGAGGCCGCGGGCTACGAGCTGCCCGGGGGTGACCAGGCGTGAGCGACGCGTCCGTTGCGTTCCTCGGCCTCGGCCGGATGGGCGCGGTCATGGCGGGCCGGCTGATGGACGCCGGGACGCAGCTGTCTGTGTGGAACCGCACGGAGGCCAAGTGCGCCCCGTTGGTCGACCGGGGCGCCACCCGGCTCGCACGCGTGTCCGACGCCGCGGGGTGCGACGCGGTCTTCTCGATGGTTCTGGACGACCACGCGCTCGCCGACCTCCACGACCCGGCGACCGGGCTGTTCTCCGGTCCCGTCGACGGACGCCGCCTCAAGGTGTGGATCGACGGCTCCACCGTCTCCCCCGCGTCGGCCGAAGCGGCCGCCGCGGCGGCGGCCGACGCTGGGGTCGCACACGTCTCGGCACCGATCAGTGGCAATCCCGGCGTGGTGGAGTCGGGCAACGCGATCTTCGCGATCTCCGGTGACGACGCCGGGCTCGACCTGGCCGAGGAGCTCTGTCTTCGGATCGGCCGAGCGGCCCACCGGGTCGGTGGACGCGCCGAGGCCAACGTCGTCAAGCTCTGCACCAACGCGCTGCTCGCGGTCACCATGCAGTCCATCGCCGAGATCGCCGTTCTCGGCGACATGCTCGGAGTCTCGCGCGCGGCGCTGATGGGCTTCGTCAACGACAGCGCGATCGGCTCGCCGTTCAGCACGTACAAGACGCCCCCCGTCGTGGAGCTGGACTTCCCCACGGCGTTCACGCCGGAAGGACAACGCAAGGACATCCGGCTCGCCCTGGAGCTCGCGCGTGCCGTCGAGCTGCCGATGCCGGTGCTGACCGAGACCGAGGTCGCCTACACGCGGCTGATCGCCAGTGGGTTGGGTGAGGGCCAGGACTTCGCCACGCTGATCCTGAACGTCGCCCGCGACGCCGGGCACACGCTCGAGCCGGAGCGGACGCCGTGACGGACGCGCTGCCCCGCACCATGCGGGCCGCGGTCTACCACGGCCGTGGGGACATCCGGTTCGAGCAGGTCCCGGTCCCCAGCCCGGGCCCCGGTGAGCTCCTGCTCGAGGTCGGCACGGCGGGCGTGTGCGGATCGGACGTCGGCGAGTGGGCACACGGTCCCCAGCAGCACTGGTTCGACGCTCCCCATCCGGCGACCGGACACCAGGGCGCGATCATCCCGGGCCACGAGTTCAGCGGCACGGTCGTGGCCGTCGGCGCCGGCGTGGACCGGTCCTGGCTCGGCACACAGGTGGCGTCGTGCGGCTCCGTGGCCTGCGGTCGTTGCGACGCCTGCCGTCGCGGCCAGTCCAACCAGTGCCGGCAGTACGCCGGCGTGGGCCTTCATCGGCACGGCGCCCTCGCGGAGTACGTCGTCACCCCGCCGGAGAACTGTCTCTCCGTCGCCGGCAGCGGGCTCACCCTCGACGAGGCGGCCCTGTGCCAGCCGATGTCGATCGCGGTGCACAACGTGTCGCGTGCCGGAGGCGTGTCCGATCAGGTCGTCGTCGTGCTCGGGGTCGGGGGCATCGGGACCTTCCTGGTCTACGCGCTGGCCGAGAGCGGTGCCCACGTCGTGGCGGCGGATGTCGACCCCGACCGGCTCGCCCTCGCCCACGAGCTCGGGGCGCGCCAAGCCGTGCTCGTGGCCGGGGACGCCGACGACCCGGCCGTGCTCCGGGCCGCGCTCGGTGAGGACGACCTGCGAGTCGTGTTCGAGGTCAGTGGCACGCCGGGTGGCGTCGCCACCGCGCTCGAGCTCGCGCCGCGCGGCTGCCGGATCGTTCTGGTCGGCATCCAGAAGGCCCCGATCGAGATCGACCTGGGGGCGGTGACGATGGAGGAGAAGATCCTGATCGGCACCAACGCGCTGGTGCGGGAGATCGACTTCCCGCGGGCCGTCGAGCTGGTGGCCCGGAGAGCAGGCCGATGGGCGGTGATCGCGCCGCGGGTCGTGCCCCTGGAGTCCTATGTCGAGGAGGCACTGCGGCCGATGAGCGAGGGACGACCGAAGGCGATCAAGACACTGGTCGACCCGCAGGGGGTCGAGGTACGCCCACTCCGTTCCGGCGTCCCTGTGGCTCGGGAGGCGTCGTGATCCGGCACGTGGTCGTCTTCCGGCTGGCGGCGGACGACCCCGCCGACCGGCAGCGGGACGCGACCGAGATCCGCCGCCGGCTCGAGGCACTGGTCGACGTCGTGCCGGGCCTGCGGGGGCTCGAGGTGCGCCCCGATCTCGGCGTCGAAGGACACTGGGACCTCGCCCTGGTCACGCTGCATGACACCGGCGACGACCTCGCGGTGTACGCCGCCGACCCGCGGCACCGCGAAGTGATCGCCTACTGCGACACCGTCGTGGCCGAGCGCGCCGTCGTCGACTCCGACCTCGAGGTTTGAGGTGGCCCGTCGCGTCGCCGTGCTCGGCGCGGGGGCGAACGGCGCTTCGGTCGGTGCCGACCTGACCACGGCGGGCGAGGACGTCCTGCTGATCGAGCAGTGGCCCGAGCACGTCGAGGCGATGCGCGAGCGCGGAGTACGGATCACCACTCCCCACGAGAGCACGGTTGTGCCGGTCCGGACGCTGCACTTGTGCGAGGTGGCGACCCTGCGCCATCAGTTCGACGTCGTGCTGATGCTGATGAAGGCCTACGACGCGACCTGGGCGGCGCACCTGATCGCGCCGTACCTGGCCGACGACGGCCTGCTGGTGGGCGTCCAGAACGGCATGACCGTCGACAAGATCACGGACGTGGTCGGGCCGGAGCGGACCCTGGGTTGCGTCATCGAGATCACGTCGATGATGTTCGACCCAGGTGTTGTCGAGCGGCACTCGCCGCGAGACCGATCCTGGTTCGCCCTGGGGGGCGTGGGCGCATCGACCGTCGGGCGCGAGGACGAGGTGGCCTCGCTGCTGCGGCACGTCGGGACCGTGGAGGTCGTGGATGACATCCGGGCGACGAAGTGGATGAAGGTCGTCAGCAACGCGACCACCCTGGTGACGACGGCGATCCTCGGCCTGCCGATGGTCGAGGCGGCCGCGATCCCCGAGATGCGTGACCTGATGCTCCGCTCGGGTGGCGAGGCGCTCGACGCGACGCTCGGGCTCGGCAACGCCGTGCTCCCGATCTTCGGACTCGCTCGCGACGACGTCGCGGATCGCGACCACGTCGTGGAGACGCTGCTGGACACTCTGCTGACCGGGTTCGTGATGCCGGACTCGAAGACCACGATCCTCCAGGATTGGATCAAGGGACGCCGGAGCGAGGTCGGCGACATCAACGGCCTGGTCGCCGACACCCACCGGCACCTCGGTGGTCGCGCACCCGTGAACGAGGCGGTCGTCACGGTCGCTCGCGAAATCGAGCGCGGGGAACGCGAGCCCGGGGTCGAGAACCTCGCGACCCTGCTCCGCCTCGCCGGCGACTGAGCGCTACTCCGGCACGGAACCGGTCGACCCACGCAGCTTCAGCTCGGGAGTCATCTGCCGGACCTCGGCTGCGGGCCGACCCCCGTTGGCCTGGAGCTGGGAGAGCAACAGCTGGGCAGCGCTCCTCCCCATCTCGTACTTGGGGATGCTGACCGTCGACAGGGGAGGCGCGGTGTGGTCGAGGAACTGGCTGTCGTTCACGCCGATCACCGAGAAGTCAGTGGGACAGACACGGCCCTCGGCCTGGTACGCCGACAGACAGCCCAGGGCGATCATGTCGTTCGCGGCGACGATCCCGGTGACCTTCGGATGCTCGGCAAGCAGCTGACGCCCGGCGACCCGCCCGGCCTCGATCGAGAACTGGGCACTCTCGACGATGGTCGTGGTCACGCCGGTCAGACGCTTGGTCGCCTTCACGAACCCCTGCCGACGGCGGACCGCCGTCGACACGCTGCGCGGACCCGAGACGTGGGCCAGGTGCTCGTGGCCGAGGTCGCGCAGAGCGCCGACCGCGAGGTTCATCGCCTCCTCGTCGTCGAGCATGACCCCCGAGACATTGAGCCCGTCGACGTCGCGGCTGACCAGCACCATCGGCATCCCGGTCTCGGCGACCTCGACGAGGAGCGGGTGCTTGCGCTTGGCGGTCATCACGATCAGGCCGTCGACCTGGCGCTCGCGCAACGTCTCGAGGACCCGGCGTTCCTTCACCCCGTCGTTGTCGGTGTTCGCCACCAGCGCGACGTACGCGCCCCCACTGAGCTCGTCCTCCACGCCGCGCACGATCGGCGGGTAGAACGGGTTGGTCAGGTCGGGGATGAGGACGCCGACCGTCAGCGATCGGCTGGTCCGCAGGCTGCGCGCGATCGGGTTCACCCGATAGCCGAGCTCGGCGGCCGCGGCCAGCACCCGCTCGGCGGTCTCGACCTTCACCTGGCTGCGTGTCCCCGGATTGAGCGCGCGCGACGCAGTGCCCGGGTGCACCTCGGCGGCGCGAGCGACGTCGCGCAGAGTCACAATCGATTGTTCCATCATCTCTCCCTCATCCTGCCAGACGGAGGCCTCTCACGTCATCGGATGGACACTCTGCCGCGTGAATCACGGGATCACGGCTCGGAAACGGTCCTTGACATGACGTCCGTCACAGCCTTACGTTCGCCTCACTGCAATGGATTGCAGTCCTCGGGTCGACACCCGCAGACCCATCCCGTCAGGAGCAGCCAGTGCCCATTCGTCGCGCTTCCCACTCCCGCCCCCGCAGTCGTCAGATCGCGCTGGCGCTCGGCGCCGTCGGCGTTCTCGGCCTGGCCCTCGCCGGATGCGGCAATAGCGACAGCACGACCGCAGCGGACGGCTCGAGCGTCACCAAGGTCGGTTACTCCGCCCCGTTCCTGTCCGCCCAGTTCGAGGTCGTCCTCCAGGGTCAGGTGATCTCGGACGCCAAGGGGTCCAACCTCGACTTCCTCTCGCCGACGAACGCCGACTCGGACTCCGGCCAGCAGATCACCGACGTCGCGAACCTGCTCTCCGCCGGTGCCAAGGGCCTGATCGTGGTCGCCAACGACTCCAAGGCGATCATCCCGGCGCTCGACCAGGCCAACAACGCCAACGTCCCCGTCGTCGCCATCGACATCGGCCCCGACGGTGGTCACGTCGCGGCGATCGTCCGTACCGACAACATCGGCATGGGCGAGATCGCCTGCAAGGACATGGCCAAAGCCATCGGAGAGAAGGGCAAGGTGCTGTCCCTGATGGGGGCGCAGACGTCGATCAACGGTCGCGAGCGTAGCGAGGGCTTCCGTGAGTGCATCCAGCAGAACTATCCCGACATCCAGCTGATCGAGCGCCCCACCGACTGGGACCCGACCAAGCAGGCCAACGCGCTGCAGACGGTGCTCGCGGCCAACCCGGACCTCAAGGGGGTCTTCCAGCAGTCCGACTACGCGCTGTCGCCGACGCTCAACGTGCTCAAGACCGCCGGTAAGGATGCCAAGGTCGGCGAGCCCGGCCACATCTACAACATCAGCATCGACGGCACACCGCAGGGACTCGACCTGGTCCGCCAGGGCGTGTTGGATGCCGAGATCTCGCAGCCGCTGGACGGCTACGCCAAGTACGGTCTGCAGTACCTGAACGATGCCTTGGCGGGTAAGGACATCCCGCTCGGCCCGACCGATCACGACAGCAAGGTCGTCATGTTCAACGGCAACAAGATGGATCTCCTGCCGGCCGTGCTGGTGACCAAGGACAACGTCGACGACTCGAGTCTTTGGGGTAACCAGGCCAAGTGAGCTCCGTCCTGAATGACGAACGCTCCCGGGAGATGCCGACCACGCCCCCCGGGAGCGGGGCGCCGTCCGCCCTGGTCCGGGTGGCCGGGGTCAGCAAGCGCTACGGCGCGACCCATGCCCTCCGCGACGTGTCCGTCGACGTCCACCAGGGACGCTCGCACGCGTTGGTGGGACGCAACGGCGCCGGCAAGTCGACGTTGGTCAAGATCCTGACCGGGCTCGAGACACCCGATGCGGGCATCGTCGAGTTCGACGGTGAGCCCGCGCCTCCGGTGGCGCGCCGGCGCGACTGGGCGGCGCAGGTCGCCTGCGTCCACCAGCGATCGATGGTGGTGCCCGACCTGACCGTGCTCGAGAACCTGATGCTCGACCGGATCGCCCAGGGTGGTGGCCGCGTCCACTGGCGGCGCCTCCGGCGCGAGGCCGAGGAGCTGATGGAGGTCTGGGGGCTGCGCGCCTCGCTCGGCGCGCGGGCCCGCGAGCTGAGCGTCGGCCAGCGCCAGCTGCTCGAGATCGCGCGCTCCCTGCGTGGCGGCGGCCGGTTCATCGTGATGGACGAACCCACCTCGCAGCTCCAGGCGAAGGAGATCGAGGTCCTGTTCGGGCACATGGAGCGGCTCAAGGCCGAAGGCGTCACCTTCCTCTACATCTCACACCACCTGGCCGAGATCTACGAGGTTTGCGACGACGCCACGGTGTTGCGCGACGGCCGCCACGTGACGACGGCTCCCGTCGGCACCCTGGGTCGTGCCGAGCTGGTGGAGGCCATGGTCGGGAGTGGCTCGGCATACGTCGGTGGCGACGAGGTCCCGTCCGTCACGTCGCACGACTCCGAGCCCACGGCGCCCGTGGTGCTCGACATCTCGGGTCTCGGGCTGCAGGACGCCTTCCGCGACGTCTCTCTCCAGGTCCGCCGCGGTGAGCGCGTCGCGGTGGCGGGCATCGCCGGCTGCGGCAAGGTCGAGCTCGCCGCCACCATCGCCGGTTTGCGCAAGCCGTCGTCCGGCACGGTCACCGTCGACGGCGTACGGCCGAGCCCGGGGCGCGTCGACGACGCCGTCCGCAAGGGGATCGGTTACGTGCCGGAGGACCGTCACCACAACGGGTTCTGCGCCAACCTCAGCATCGAGGAGAACCTCACCGCCTCCGTCCTCGGACGCCTGTCCCACGGCGGCCTCCTCGACCGCACGCGACGTGCGGAGCTGGCCCGGCGCCTGTTCGACGAGCTCGAGATCAAGGCGAGCTCACCACGTCAGCCGTCCGGCGAGCTGTCGGGCGGCAACCAGCAGAAGCTCGCACTCGGTCGCGCCTTGGCCTCCGAGCCGTCGGTTCTCGTGCTCGTCACTCCGACGGCGGGCATCGACATCGCCGCCAAGGAGCTGATCTTCGAGCACATCCGTCGCCAGGACTGCGCGGTCCTGATCGTCTCCGACGACCTCGAGGAGCTCGCGCTCTGCGACCGCGTCCTGGTGATGTTCGACGGCGAGATCAGGACCGAGATGGGCGCGCGACGCAGCGACGACCGCCTGGTCTCCGCCATGGAAGGAGTGGGCCTGTGACCGCGAGTGTGGACGTACGCCAGGAGGAGCCCGCTACTGAGGACGACAGGAGTGCGACCTGGCAGCGACTCCGCGCGCTGGCCAAGATGGATCAGCTCGCGCTGCTCCCGGTGCTCGTCCTGGCTCTGATCATCGGTTCGTTCCTGCAACCGGCCTTCATGACGCAGACGAACATGATCAACGTGCTCCGGCAGTCCTCGGAGCTGTCGGTGGTCGTGCTCGCGGAGGCGCTGATCCTGCTCACGGGCAAGTTCGACCTCTCGCTGGAGTCGATCGTGGGCCTGGCCCCGATGACCGCGGCGTGGCTGGTCTGCCCGGTCGCTATCGGCGGTTCCGGGCTCGAGCTGAACCCCTGGCTCGCACTGATCGCGATGTTCGCCGTCGGGGCTGTGGTCGGCGCCGTCAACGGGACGCTGATCGTCGCCCTGCGCCTCAACGCCTTCATGGCCACCTTGGCCATGCTGATCCTGCTCCGTGGCGTGACGATCGGGCTCAGCGACGGCAAGACGCTCTACGACCTCCCGACCAGCTTCACCTACATCGGCACCTCGTCCTGGTTCGGCGTCCCGACGTCGGTCTGGGTCGCCGGTGCTCTCTACCTGCTCGTGGGGATCTTCCTCCGACACCACCGCGTCGGCCGGGCCGTCTACGCGATCGGTGGCAACAGCGAGGCCGCGCGCGCCGCCGGCATCCGGGTCGACCGCATCGTCTTCGGGGTGTACGTCGCCGGTGGCGTCCTCGCCGCCCTGGCCGGCCTGATGCTCGCCGGACGCCTCGCCTCGGTCACGTCGAGCCAGGGGCAGAACATGATCTTCACGGTCTTTGCCGCTGCCGTGATCGGCCGGATCAGCCTCAACGGCGGCCGTGGCACGATGCTCGGCGCCCTGCTCGGCGTCCTCCTCCTCGGTCTGGTCTCCAACATCCTGACCCTGTCGAACATCCAGCCCTTCTGGATCAACGCCGCCTTCGGCGCGATCATCCTGCTTGCGCTGATCATCGCCCGGTTCACCACCGGCGAGAAGGACCAGGCCTGACGCTCCCCGCCGGACCTGTCGCCCTCTGAACGGGCGCTCGGCTCCGCAGTCGACCGACGTCCGGTCACGCCACGGGGCCGATCCCCTCGACGGCGGACCAGCACCGCGCCGCGTCTGTTCGAGGCCCGATCCATCCTTGACTACAACCGATTGCAGTTCTAATGTCAGCAAACGATTGCAGAGGTAGGCCACGAGGAGAGGGGCTGCCACGGTGCCAGCCGTGACGCAGGCCGACGATCGGTCGCAGGTCGATACCGACGCGCCCGCTCTCGCGCTGGTGGGAGTCGATCGCCTCTTCGGCGCGACCCACGCCGTGAAGTCGCTGGACCTACGCATCCGGGCGGGCACGGTGCACTCGTTGGTCGGAGAGAACGGTGCCGGCAAGAGCACGGCGGGCAAGATCGCGGCCGGAGTCATCCAGCCCAGCCGCGGCCACATCGAGGTCGACGGCGAGGTGCGCCACTACCGCTCGGCCCGCGACGCCGAGGCCGACGGCGTCGTGCTGGTGCCTCAGGAGCTGCTCCTCTACGACTCGCTCTCGGTCGAGGACAACATGTTCGCCGGCCGTCGGCGCCCGCGGACGTCGTACGGCGCACTCTCCGACGCGGACATGCGCCGCGACGTCGACGACGCCCTGGCGCGGCTCGGTCTCGACCTGGACCGGCGCGATCGCGTCGGCCTGCTCTCGCCCGGGACGAAGCAGATGGTGACCATCGCCCGCGCCTTGGTCAACCGTGCGAAGGTCCTCGTCCTCGACGAGCCGACCGC